>Ga0222669_1000042_pt1 | contig 58205 bp, 65 predicted proteins | sample AntAcemetagen730_FD_179848 | JGI IMG/M metagenome (GOLD analysis project Ga0222669, IMG submission 179848) | Saline water microbial communities from Ace Lake, Antarctica - #730 | ecosystem: Environmental > Aquatic > Non-marine Saline and Alkaline > Saline | place: Antarctica: Ace Lake...
CGTTATTTTCAATTGAATAGTTATTATTAAAGAAAAACCCGTAAGACCCAATTCCCCCAGCAGAATGACCAGCCTGCGCAGCCCTAGCTTGTGCATCAGAGTAGCCAGCAGGAATGTCAGACTTAAACGCTATCGCCCCTTGGTCAAAGGCATCAACTTGCGCCTTCAGTTCGCTACCGCTCCAGCCGATGTAAACTTTATTGCTCAACTGACCTGCACCACCGCCCTGCTGCACTGGGGTGAAACCAAGGGCACCTGCGGGGCCGGTAGGGCCTGTAGTGCCTGTACCCGAAACACCCTGCGGACCCTGCGGACCAGTTGGGCCAGTCGAACCACCAGTGCCGTTAAGGCCAGATGGACCAGTTGGGCCTGCGGGGCCTGCGACTGTAGAGTTTGCGCCTTGGGGGCCTGTCGGACCTGTCGGACCATTACCGGCTACACCCTGCGGGCCTTGCGACCCTGTCGGACCAGTTGCGCCGGTAGGGCCACCGCCGGTAGGACCTGTCACACCCGTCGCGCCTTGCGGACCTGTCGGCCCTGTTGCGCCTGTGCCCGTTGCACCGGTCGAACCTGTCGGACCCGTGGGACCGAACGTACCTTGTGTACCCTGAATACCTTGCGGACCAGTGGGGCCCGCTGCGCCGAGCGCACCGGATGTACCTTGGATACCCTGTGGGCCAGTGGGACCAACCGCACCGAGTGTACCGTCTATGCCCTGCGGGCCGCTTGGGCCGGTCGGACCTGCGAGACCTTGGAGACCACGGGGGCCGGTTGGGCCTTGTGGGCCGACGATCTGGCCAGCATTATTCCAAGCCGAACCGTCCCAGATGTACAGATCACCGGATGCCTGCACGATGATGGCATCGTTAAGTGTGTTGCCTGTAGGCGGCAGGTCACCAACAGTGGCGACCTCGCCAACAAAATTGATCGAGGTACCTTGAGGACCCTCTGAACCAGTCGGTCCGGTGTTACCCTGCGGACCTGTCGGACCTGCTACACCAATCGAACCTGTCGGGCCGCTGAGGCCAGTACTACCCTGAGTACCTTGAATACCTTGAATACCCTGCACGCCTTGCGCACCAGTCGGACCAGTGGGGCCGACACTACCTGCACCGCCTGCGGCGCCGGAGGCGCCCGTAGGGCCTGTCGCACCAGTCGAACCTGTTGGGCCTTTGAGGCCGGGTGTACCTGTCGGACCTGTAGGACCAGCGGCAGTTGACGCATCACCCTGCGGACCAGTGGGCCCTGTGGCCCCGTCAGCGCCAGCGGCGCCGGTCAGGCCCTGTGGCCCAGTGGGGCCCTGCGGGCCAACGATTTGCCCGACGTTATCCCACGCCGCGCCATCCCAGACGTAGAGGTCGCCGTCGGCCGCAACGATGTAAGCGTCGTTGATGACATTGTCGACAGCAGGCAGGTCTCCGACCGTGGCGACCTCACCCTTAAATGTGATGGATGTACCCTGCGGGCCTTGCGACCCTGTTGGTCCAGTCGGACCTTGGGTTCCGGTTGGGCCTGTTACACCTTGCGGTCCAGTTGGACCAGCCTGTGTAGAAGCTGCGCCTGTTGGACCAGTAGTACCGATGTCGCCCGTTGGGCCAGTTGGGCCTGTTATGCCGTCGAGTCCAGCGCCGCCCTGCGCACCAGTTGGGCCTACCTCACCCTGAATACCCTGCGCGCCAGTGTCGCCTTGAATACCTTGTATACCCTGCGGGCCAGTGGGGCCGAGTGGGCCCTGCACCGTTGAGTCTGCACCCGTAGGACCAGTCGGCCCTTGCGGGCCTAGGATCAGCCCGACGTTGGCCCACTCCGAACCGCTCCAGACATACAGGTTGCTATCAGCAACAACGACGTACGCATCGTTTATTTCAGCATCGCCGGGCAAATCTCCGACAGTAGCGACTTCGCCCCTGAACGTGATTGAAATACCCTGCGCACCCTGCGCACCCTGCGGGCCGGTAGGGCCAGCAACCGTAGAGTCAGCGCCTGTGTTGCCTGTGAGGCCCTGCGGACCGGTCGGACCTTGGATACCCTGCACGCCTTGCACACCTTGGATACCTTGCGGACCAGTCGCGCCCGTGTCGCCTGTGAGGCCAGTAAGGCCTGTGTCGCCAACGGGGCCAACGATCCCGCCATATGGCAGGCTGAGATACGCGTTCACCCCATCCCCGATTTTAAACTGGTTCGTGTCTGTCTCAAGGACAATCTCCCGGTCCGCAAGAACCGGGTTAAACTCAGTCCAACGGCCGAGCGTGTCACCGCGCAGCGCGAAGCCAATCGTGGAGGATGGGGTGATGGTCATTCTCAGGCCGCCTTATCGAGGGAGTAGAACTCCAAGTTACGCTTCAGGCGATCATCGCCGGGTTCTAACCCGCAGGCAATCTGCCCGTGTTCTACCGCGTCGTCCCGCTTCCCGAGGTGGTACGCCGCCAACGCTACAAGATCGTGCGGCTTCGCCCCCCAGACAGTCGGGTCCATGGTGTAGACCAGCGCTTTGTCCTTGATTGTCAATGCCTGTATAGCACAGTCATAGCTCAGCTGCCAATCCTCAGTTTTGCGCGCGAGGTCAGCCAGTTCGACCCATGGTTCACGGGTGCCGGGGGCTTCCTTGGTCGCCTTATCCAGCCAGACCTTGGCTTGCCCACGGTCGTTAAGAGCTTCATAGGCTTGGGCCATGACACGCATGGCGTAGCACCGCTCGTTCGCCCAGTTGGCGTTCGGGTTCTCGAGGTACTTGTGCAGCGCCACAATGGAGTCGACCCACCGGCGGTGGAACGTCAGCTCACGGGCGTAGTAGAACGCGTTGCGCGGACAGGCCGGGTCTTCCTTCACCGATAGCTCCAGCAGGTCTATGTACTGGCCACGACTCTTGGTTGGATCGGGGTGGTGGCTGACCAGCAGCATGTCAGTGTGGGCGTAGACCTCGTCGATCCGCGCGTCTGGGCGTGGGTACTCGTGGCACGGGTGGTGCCAGTGGTAGCCGTGACGTGCGTGAATCTTCTCATAGAAGAACAGGATGCCTGCGCCCCAGTCAAACTGGTACCGCAGCCGGGTAGTCTTACCCAGTTCCCAAACGCGCTCGATCTCCTCGCGCCAGCCGGGCTCTAGCCGTTCGTCAAGATCGAGACTGATGCACACGTCGATGTCGCGTGGGATCAGCGCAAGCGCTGCGTCACGGGCTTTGTCAAACCGCCACGGGGTGATGCAGATTTCAGGCACGGTCGCACCGCACGCGCGGGCCAGCTCGACGGTCTCATCGGTGCTGCCGGTGTCGGCGATAAGGATTAGGTCCGCGTCTTGCGCGGACTCACAGAACTGTTCGACGAACGAGGCTTCGTTCTTGCTGATGGCGTATACTGCAATCTTCATGTGTCACTCTCCCGGTTTAGTTGGCCACTCGATGGTGTAGGGGAATCCCCCTTGGGAGGTTATGTCACGAAGTGCCTGCCGATAGGAAGCCCATTCAGGCGTCATGGTGTTGTCGCTCAGCGCCATCCAGTCACTGTCCGACAGCAGTTGGTTGCGTTTGGCTCTAACTCTTGCAGAGGATGCATTGTAATAATTTTGTTTTTCCTCTGGTGTCTTTTCGACAACCGACCACTCAAGATGCCACTTGTCACCTGCATAGGTGGGCGTGTCTGCTCGAACGGCTCTGTAGGTCGTTTCGTCGATGGATGGGGCGGCACCAACGACCACCTCAAATACCTCATAAGAGGCAAGCATTTCATCAGGTATGCGGCGAGGGAAAGATGTCTGCGGATTGTCTTTGTGCAAGTCTCCAATAGTATAAGGGAACTTTGTGACTTGTCCGTCTTGTGTTTTTGTGTAGGTCATAGTTGTATCTCCTTATAACGTGGTATCTATAAGTTCTTCCGTGAGGACGGCAGGTGCGTCTGTCAGTACAGCAACAGCGGCTGTTAAAACGGCGGGCACAGCGCTGAGTACGGCCAGTGCGTCTGTTAAAACGGCGGGTGCATCAGTAAGTACGGCAGCTTCATAAGTAAAAGAGCCGTATGTCCCTGTCCTAGAACCATTGGGCGGCAGTTTAGCAATGAGAACGTCAGTGCCACCAGCGCCGTCTGAGCCAGTCTGGCCCACCACAATGATGTTGTTGGCCGAGTCTATGGCTACGCCACGGCCACGGTCATCTCCTGTTCCGCCTAGAGTCCGGTCCCATTGCAGAGCTCCTGCAGAGTTGTACTTAGCGATGAGAACGTCATTGCCGCCAGCGCCGTCTGAGCCAGTATAACCCACCACAATGATGTTGTTGGCCGAGTCTATGGCTACGCCAAAGCCTTGGTCAGTTCCTGTTCCGCCTAGAGTCCGGTCCCATTGCAGAGTTCCTACAGAGTCGTACTTAGCGATGAGGAGGTCATCGCCACCAGCGCCGTCTGAGTTAGTATAACCCACCACAATGATGTTGTCAGCCGAGTCTATGGCTACGGCAAAGACGCTGTCACTTCCTGTTCCGCCTAGAGTCCGGTCCCATTGCAGAGCTCCTGCATAGTTGTACTTAGCAATGAGAACGTCATTGCCGCCAGCGCCGTCTGAGCCAGTATAACCCACCACAATGATGTTGTCAGCCGAGTCTATGGCTACGCCAAAGCCGACGTCAACTCCTGTTCCGCCTAGAGTCCGGCCCCATTGCAGAGCTCCTGCAGAGTTGTACTTAGCGATGAGGAGGTCAAGGCGGCCAGCGCCGTCTGAGGCGGTCTGTCCCATCACAATGATGTTGTCAGCCGAGTCTATGGCTACGGCACTGCCGATGTCAGTTTTTGTTCCGCCTAGAGTCTGGCCCCATTGCAGAGCTCCTGCAGAGTTGTACTTAGCGATGAGAACGTCCTCGTTGCCAGCGCCGTCTGAGTTAGTCTGGCCCACCACAATGATGTTGTCAGCCGAGTCTATGGCTACGCCAAAGCCGACGTCAACTCCTGTTCCGCCTAGAGTCCGGTCCCATTGCAGAGCTCCTGCAGAGTTGTACTTAGCAATGAGAACGTCAGTGCCACCAGCGCCGTCTGAGGTGGTCTGGCCCACCACAATGATGTTGTTGGCCGAGTCTATGGCTACGGCATTGCCTTGGTCAGTTCCTGTTCCGCCTAGAAGTGCGATCCAACTAACAACAACCCCGCCGCCAGCAGCAGCCTGTAACAGCTTTGTGCTAATACCGCTCATGCCATTGCATCCCCAGCTTGGAAGCCGTAGTAAGTTGTCCCACCATCAATTGTGAAAAATACAAACACGTCCGTCTCGCCGTTCGCGGGCGCATCAGGTGCAGTGCCGCCAGCCCAGTCAACCGCGGCAGTCCAAGTTATTGTGATGGTCGCAGATGGCGTTACTTTAAGTGTAAAGCCATAGGCTGTGCCTGTGGTGGGCGGGTTGCTGAAGATATAAGTCTGCGCCGTCCCCGGTGCATCCGAGAACACGTTGCCCGTGGATAGGTCGACGGTCGCGGACGTAATAGTGCCCACGGTCTCGTGGTAGTTCACCCGCAGCAATGGGTCAGGTACCGTTGCGTCTGACCCTGCGGGTCCTGTGTCCCCCTGCGGGCCTGTCGGGCCAGCGACTGTAGAGTCCGCACCAGTAGGGCCAGTATCGCCTTGTGGCCCTGTCGGGCCTGTGGGTCCAATCGTACCGGGATCGCCTTGGATACCCTGTGGGCCTGTCGGGCCTACGGTGCCCTCTGTACCGTCAAGACCAGTTGGACCAGTTGGACCAGTAGGGCCAGCGACTGTAGAGTCAGCGCCTGCGGGGCCAGTATCGCCGGTAGCACCGGTAGGGCCTGTGGGTCCGGCAACTGTAGAGTCAGCACCAGTTGGCCCAGTATCGCCGGTAGCACCGGTCGGGCCGGTAGGGCCAGCGACTGTAGAGTCCGCACCTGCGGGGCCAGTATCGCCGGTAGCACCGGTCGGGCCGGTAGGGCCAGCGACTGTAGAGTCCGCACCTGTAGGGCCAGTATCGCCGGTAGCACCGGTCGGGCCGGTAGGGCCAGCGACTGTAGAGTCCGCACCTGTAGGGCCAGTATCGCCGGTATCGCCGGTAGCACCGGTCGGGCCGACTACAGTGGAGTCTGCACCAGTAGGGCCAGTATCGCCAGTATCGCCGGTAGCACCGGTCGGGCCGGTAGGGCCAGCGACTGTAGAGTCCGCACCTGTAGGGCCAGTATCGCCGGTAGCACCGGTCGGGCCGGTCGGGCCGACTACAGTGGAGTCTGCACCAGTAGGGCCAGTAGGGCCGGAGCCGCTTGGGCCAGTCGGACCGACTACAGTGGAGTCTGCACCAGTAGGGCCAGTCGGTCCAACGTCACCGGTCGGGCCGACTACAGTGGAGTCCGCGCCTGTAGCGCCTGTGGGGCCCACTGCACCGGTGGGTCCTGTCGGCCCGACTACAGTAGAGTCAGCACCCTGTGGGCCAGTTGGCCCTGTGGTACCCTCTGTACCGTCAACACCAGCGGGGCCGGTAGGGCCGGTAGGGCCTGCGACACCGGTTGGGCCGGTCGGACCACCGGGGGGGCCATCAGCGCCTGTAGGGCCTGTTGGGCCCGCGATACCATCCACACCGTCAATACCTTGCGTGCCTTGTGGCCCTTCGGGTCCGGTTGGGCCGACGCTTACGCTACCTGCATTGATCCACGCCATTAGACACCATCCCAGATATAAAGATTTCCGTCAGCCTCGACGAGGTACGCATCGTTTACTTCGTTACCCTCGGTCGGCAAGTCCTCAACAGTGGCGACGGACCCTTGAAACACAATCGACGTACCCTGCGGGCCGGTCGGGCCAACGATGCCGCCATATGGCAGGCTGAGATACGCTGTCGTGCCGTCGCCGACTTTGAACTGACCAGTGTCTGTCTCCAGCACAAACTCACGGTCCGCGAGGACCGGGTTGAACGAGGTCCAGCGGGCGAGTGTGTCGCCCCTGAAGGACAGCTGGAATACAGAGGCACTGATCGTGTTCATGTCTGGGCGCTCCCAAGGTCAATCTTAGCCCCGCCGGTGTAATCCGTCTCAGCGTTGCCCGCGTCGATCAGCGTCGACAGCACAGGAGCAACACCGACCCAGCGGTCGCCAACAGAATAGTGCATGAGGTTGTCCTCACCCGCAACCACTGCGCCCTTGTACGCCAAAGGGTCCAGCTCGATAGGCGTGGTGTAGACCAAGGACCGGCCGACGGCGCGCTCGCGCCCGGATGCAAACTTTACGCTGCTCATGTAATCACCGTGTATTCTTCGCGTTGGTTGAGGACATAGGACAGATTGGCGATTGCGCCTTGAAAGTTCTCGGTCTTGAGGTCCAAGCGCTCCCCACTGCGCAGGTTCTGCTTGCCAAGCTCAATGACGGCAAAATCGTTCGGCGGGATGTCCATCCGGTTCAGGATCAAAAACTCAACGCCGTCTGCGTCCACGATCCGCGCCGACAGCTGCAGTGTCTCTGTTGCGTTGTTGGTAACCATCAGCGAGGTCAGCAGCGCTACGGCCTCGATAGTACGCTCAGGGTTGGGACCAACCGCAGGGATTAGGTAGTCCGGCGTCTCCAAGACCGTCGTGTAGAACGACGGGATAACGACGCGGGCTACGTTAAATAGGTTGAGCGGTGGGCGGGGGGTTGTAATCGTAGGCATGTCAGGCTCCTAATGCTTGGATAAGCGGCAGAGTAATGTTCTGCACGCCACGTGAAAACGCCTGCCCATCGACAGTGCCGCGTTCGAAGTCTACCCGCAAGTCATCCCCGAGGTAGGTGTCCCCGAGCTCAGTCGAGAACGTGGCGTATATCCGGCCGCCTTCCAGTTTAAGGTTCGCAAAGGCTGGGTCGACAGCCTCACCCGTGCCACGCTGGGAGAACGGCAGCGAGTTGTAGTTCACCCCCGAGCCGACGTAGCTGAACTGTTGCCCAGTTGCTTCGACCACAGACGGGAACCCCAGTGTAGGTGGCGTCTCGACATTGGTCTTGATGAGCGTAATCAGCGAGTCCAGCATGTCCTCAGCCGGAGAGGTCAGAGCACAGCGTGCGAGGATTCGTGCTTGGATGATCTCCCAGCTGCGCAGGAATATTGGGAGGAGCCCAGCGTCGAAGTGGTACTCAGCGTTCCAGTTGAACAGGCCCTTCACAAAGAACTGCGCCCCGCGGTCTTGCCCAGACCGGAAGTCGTCCGACAGCTGCTTGAGGAGCGTGGCTGCATCCCGGCGCGTCAGCGCCTCGTTCTCAACGCTGAAGTTCTGTACTGCCACAAACTCGGCAGCGAGCTGTGCGTACATCTCCTCGATGATCGTAGCCTGTTGCTCAAGGATTGCGTCTGCTGTTGCAACGTAGACGCCGCGCGGCTGCCCGACAGGGTCAGGGATGCGGATCGTGTTGCGGAACCCAGTCGCCACAAGCGCGTAGTCCCCGAAGGTGTTGTTGGAGTTGGCGACCGTAACCTGCCCGCCATCGAGACACCACAGGCCGTAGCGGCTCCAGTTCGTGAACACCGACACAAGCTGCACAAACGCGTTGCGTTTAATCAGGTAGGCGTAGCCGTTCGGGTTGATCCCTGTAAAGCTGTCGACCACCACGGACCGTAGCGGCGAGGAAGGCGCAAGCACAGAGCCGTCGGCCAGCAGGTTACCGCCGCCGCGCGGCATGAGCGGGTTACCCGCTGCACGGTCGATAGGCAGCGTCAGCTGGTCCTGCGTGAAGTTGTGCAGCATAGAGCAGTCAGAGATGTACGGTGAACGGATGATGACCGCACCGGGCTTAAACACAAACGCAAAGCCTTTCGTGGGTGGGTAGTCGTACTCGGGCTGCGTGGCCACGCTGTTTACTTTCCGGTACAGCGTTGCCCCAACGGTAAAGTACTCCAGCTCAGCAACTGCTGCGAGGCCGGAGTCTTCGTTCACGTAGTCTGGCGCTGAGTCATGCTGCAATCCGGTAAACGTAAACCCGCGGACTTTGGAGCCGCTGTCCAGCCTGAACATATTGTTCTGTGCCAAACCATTGGGCAGCGACAGCTTCGTTGCACGTAGGTCGTACCCGTACAGCAGGCAGTTCACAGGGACTTCTGTGTCCGGCTGAACCGTATACTCACCGGGGTAAACAATCACACCACACGGGACTTCGAGCGCCGCGGCTTTTGCAAGCGCCGCGCCAATAGTCGCCAATGAGGCGCCGAGGCTAGTCCCCGTGTTTGCATCGCTGCCGCCCATCGTCACGTAGAAAGTGCGCTCTACAGTGTACGAATCAGCAACGCCAGCCCCAGCAGGGATCATACCTGCAGGCCACTGGAAATCGGAAGGGATTACGATTTCATCCGCTGAGACAACCAGCGGCGTAGGTAGCGCCGTCGGCGCCAAGCTCAGCGTATCTAGGTCTGTCTCGTGGCCGGCCCCGTAGGACCTATACCACGCGATGCCGTAGCGCGCGGACTGCGGAATGTAAACGTCGTAAACTTCGCCACCCGGAAACCCGAGCGAATACGAGAACTCTCGCCGTAGCGAGCTTACCAGCAACGTGTTGTCTGAATGGACAACCGTCTCGCCGATCTTGTTGTTGAAGCCGTTGTACCAGTCGATACCCGCGGTAAGGCCGTCGTTAGCAGGATCGCCGCTGTCCGTGAACCGTTGATACCCGAGGCGTAGTGTGTACGTCTGGCCGAGCTCAAGCGGGACAGAGTACTGCATGTACGCAGTCCCCATACCAGCGAACCGGTAGACTTTTCCGTTCAGGCCGGTGGCGAGCGCGCCGCCCGTCAGGGTAAAATAATCAGGGGCATCACCGGGGCGATGCTCACGGAACAACGCGGTTGTGCTAGTCAGGTTTCCCACGGTCACGCGCAGCTCGACAAGGCTGCCCGGGCCAAACGCTTGCGGGATCGTCTCCTCGGCGCCGCGCACAACAGTCAGCACATCGCCGGCCCGCGCTGTAACGTCCACGATCTCAAAGGTATTATCTGTTGACACGATGGTGGTAAAGAAACTTTCGCCCGCGCTCAGCACAGGGAACGCAGCACCAGTACCCGCAGCCAGTGTGACCTGCGTGTCCGTGTCGGTGATAGCGACAGCGAGAAACCCGCGCGCGTTGTTCTTCAGTTTAACCGCCATTAACAGACTCCGTCATCATACGAAGGGCCGCATCTGAACTGCCATAGTCCCACGCATGTTGCCCAAATTAGCACGTGCCCTGCGCTCTGTCACGTGTGAAAGGTACTGCTTGGCGTGGTAGGAGGCCAGCTCTCGGTCACCCCACGCTTCGTTTGGTAATACCAGAAGTTCCTGCAAAGCACCATGGAACAATACGTCTTCGATCTCATCAAATAGATATTGTGGCATACCGTCGGCAGTTCGCTTTGGCTTCAGAGCGTACACCAGCCGCAGCCGGTACGTATCGTCGTCGTCCGGAAGGGGTAGCAGGATGTACTGGTCTGGAGTTAGCTGCGTCATTGCACGTGGCTCTGACGCCCCATCCAGTGCCGCCTCAGGCATCTGGAACACCGCCCCAGCGTTGAGGCCCTGCTCGTTGTAACCCGCCTCGTTGAGCGCTCCTGAGCCAGCCCATAGCTCCTCGTACGGCACACCTGCGTACAGGTCGGCCCACTGCGGGTATTTGTGCAGGGCTTGCTCCAGTGTCAGCCGCTCCAGCGGGCTGTCATTGATGGTTGCTTCGAACACAACATGGACGTCGGTGTTCTGTGGCTTGCGGTAAAAGTACTCGTGCACACCCGGGCTCACGATTGCCGTAGGCTCAGCGTGCCGCCAGAACAGCGTGCGCTCGCAAGACCGGATCGCAGTGTTGCGGATCGCCTGCTCCATGAGCGGCTGCGGGCACCCCGGTACACTGGAGTTAATCCGCGGGATGAGTGAGCTGAACGCGCGATCTGCCATTACACCACCTGTTTCGGGTCTAGGCTGCCCGCGTCTGTGTCAGTCAGCTGCTGGGTTTTCATGTCAGCGATGAGGTCTTGGACGAACGCATCGTTGAAAAGTTTCGCCCGCCCAGAGTTCACGTGCTCGTCGTCAATCGACTGGGTCAGGTACACGATGCCGTTTATAAGCGTCGGCATGTACGCATCGCCGGGCACAGTGATCGTGTCCCCCAACGCATACGGCGCAGGTGTCTCAGAATACTCGGCAACCAGAACGGTGCCGCTCTGGGGCGCCGGGTACAGGAAGAACATACCGGGGTTCCGGACATGCCGAACGTAGTTCACAGGTACCCCCGCGGACGACGAGCGCCACATCGGGGCTGTCTGGTCGAGTGCGTCCTTGTTCACCTCGGTGATTACCCCGCCGCCCTGCACGTTGTAGATTTCTACAAGGCGAATAGCAGTGGTAGGTATGCGCTGTATCACAGTGCCAGCGACAGTCGGGATTTCCCCGATCACAGTGAACAAGTCTGGCCGAATCGTGGCCATCCGTCGTACGGTCTGATTGAGGAAACGCAGCAGCACCGCATCGGAGTACCGATACGGCGCGCGAGTATCCTGCACCAGCGTGCGGACTTCGGTTATGACCTCAGCAACTGTCATTCAGGCAGGTCCCTTGACGCGTCGGCTTCTATCTCGGACGAAGTATACTTCGGTTCTTCCGGGATGTCATCTGTCGAAATATCAAGACCCGTTGCGCGCTTAGCGCGTGTCTTCTTGACGAGCTCCTTAGGTACCGAACGCTCGGGGAACGCTTCTTCCTCGGTGACTTCAAAGAGCTTGGGGTTCCGTGACAGGTCTGGGGTCCACCCGAAGATGTACCCATCGTCTGCGTGCTTGAGCCAACGCTGTGTCATTTTTTGGTCCTTTTCCCTGAGGGTTTTACTGGCCAGCTCTTTCGCTCTGGTCCGGTCTTCTTGGTAGACATACTACGTTTCTCCGCAGCAGTCATCTTGCTTGCTGCTTTCTGCGGTCTGCAGGCTGGGTACGAGCGACTGGACTTCTCAGACCCGGAACGGCCGCAGGGCTTGCCGGTCTTCACGTCGACCCACTTCTCCCCGAACCATTTGCCGAGGCCGCCCTTGCTCATTTCTTCACCCGGTTGTCTGGGCCTTTCCAACCGCCGCCGCGTTTCTTGTACTCCTTGGAGGCCCACGCATTAGCGTACGCGCTCGGGTACACATCGAACTTCTTCTTGGCCTGCGCCTTGACGCTCGACCAAAGCGATGGGTTGGTCGGCTTGGGGGAACCTTTGTCTGCCATCAGCACTTCCACGCTCTGAGGGATTTATTGATCCGGCTGTTCGGGTCGTTGGCGGTCTTGGCAGAGGTGAGCTTTTTCTTCATGCCCTCCATCCGCGCGCAGAACGACTTCTTACGCGAGCCGCCCTCAGGCTGCGGGGCCTTGAGTCCCGGCTTACCCGGGTTGGCCTTGTTGTAGGACGCGCGCCCCTTGGCGTTCAGGCCCCCCTTCGGGTCCTTGCCTTCCTTGCGGGTCCAAGCAGGGCTCTTAGCCATTACGCAATCCTATTCACTACGAGGATAACCGCAGGTATCACTGGGCGGTTGTAGGGCACAGTCTGTGCATCTACATGGTGCAAAGTCACCCCGGCGTTTTCCACAGCAACGACGACTTCAAGGTACTGCCCCGCTGTGACTTGTAGGAGTCCGGTAACAGCCTGACAAGTAACGCCGCCGTCAGAAGACTTGGGTATCACCAGCTCAGACGCTGAGTTCGGGATGTCCGTACCGTTCAGTCGGAACCACACCTCCGCGTCGTGGTCATTGTTATCGGTGTTCTGAAACTGAAGGCGGGATGCAATCTCGTACACCCCTGCAGCCGCAAACGTGATCCGCGTACTGCTCGTGACCGACACCCCAGCTGCAAGCCCGGTTGTGTCGAACTCTACAACTGTAGCTGTATCTGCAGTAAATGTCTGGTCGCTGAGGTCGTAGAAGATTCCGTGCGCCCGCCCGGTCACGTCGCCAAAGGCCACGCTGATTGGGTCTCCGGGCTGCAGCGCGCTATCAGCCAGCGCACCCTGCGCGGCTGTGGCGGAGTCTCCGGGCTGCAGCGCGCTATCAGCCAGCGCACCCTGCGCGGCTGTGGCGAAGCTGCCTGTGGCGGCAAGCGCGGCAGTCCCGAGACCAAGCTCAGCCCGCGCCTGCGCGGGGTCAGTAAAATCTATCTTGGGGATAACCACCGAGCCAGTCCCATTGGGGCTCAAGGTGATGTCACCGTTCTCGTCAATGCTGCTGATCGTGTTGCCCGCGATGCGTACGTTGCCAGCCGAGGCGGACACTGTACCGACCTTCAGGGCTGTGGCAACGCCCGTGCCGCTGTAGACGACCTTCTCGGTAGCCGCCGGCCCGCCGTCGACGTGCAGCAGCTGGCTGTACGTGTCTTTGATTTTGTTCGCTGTCAGGTTGGTAGTCATCGCGCACACCCCAAATGGTAGGTGGGGCCCCGAAGGGCCCCGACCGTTATGTTACGTTTGGAATCGTGCCGAGATCGGCACCCATGTTGACCACGGCCAGCGACACTTTGATGCGAGCTGCATCGGTAGCGGCTGTGTTGACAGTCAGCAGTACGCCTGTGTCGACTGCAGCGTAGTACGCCCCGGTCGCCAGAGCGGCGGTGGTGCCGACTGCAGCGTTTACGTCAACATCGTTGCCCCAGAGCGCGGGAGTACCCGTCACACCAAGGTCGATGGTAGCTACTGCGCCTTCAGCACGTACAACAGTGACGGCAGTCGCCACCACGTACGCACCTGCGGGCAGCGTGCCAATGACCAGCGTGTCCGCGGCTCCCAGAGCAGCGGCGCTTGCAGCAGAACGAGCTGCTGCAATCTTGGCGAAGTCGAGATCAATCTCGATGACGCTCACGCGGTCGGTGTAGTTGGCTGTGAAGCCTGCGGAGTTCTTATAGAACCCCAACGAGTCGGTGTAAGCAACCATTGGTCAGCCCTCCTTACGCGAAGTTTACGACTGCAGTGGACAGCGCCTCAGGCTTCACAACCTGATAACCGTACACCTGCATACCGCGGATGATATTGCCGAACGTCGACTGAGCACGGAGAGTTTCCATCTCGGTCATCTGTGTGGCAAAGGTGAAGCCCATCTTGTGGCCAGCGATGACCGAAGTATTACCACCGGTAACATTCAGGTTGTGGCTAACGTAGATGGTGAAGCGGTCGATCATGCCAAGACGGCCGTTGCGCAGCGGAGTAGTGCTGTCACCGGTCAGCGAGGCATCCTTCAGCTCGGACTTCTTAATGAGGCCCGCAGCACGTGCTGGGACCACAAGAAAGCGGTCGCTCTCGGGGCAGTTCGCCTCGTCCAGCACAGTACCCATATCGACGATCAGGTCGACGATGGACACAGTCGAAGACACGCCGTCCTTGGTGATGGTCAGCGGAGCGCCAGCCGTACCAAGGTTAAACGCGCTAGACTTAGCACCGGCAGTGACGCCGCGGTTGGATGTGCCTACGCCGGGCAGCAGATCGGTCAGCACGCGCTGGTCGATCTTGATCTTCATCTGCTCGGATGCGTCTTTCGACCACATGTCCATCAGATTAACATCGGTCTGCACCTTATCCACATCGTCTTCGATGCAGGAGAAGTACTCGCCTTTGTCGATGACCAGCTGAATCTTCGGCTTGTCAGGGTTTTCTACGACAAGGTTCTGGCCCTTGACGTATTCACGGATCGTGATGTTGGGCTGAGTACGGATATTAACCGTATCGCCCATGCTCTTGATCTCGCCTTCGTAGTCGGTGTTCGAGATCGCTGCGAGCACAGTGGCGTCGTAGAAGTTCTCGATCAGTTTGCCGGACCAAATCTCAGGGATGAAGTTCCCGGAGTAGTTGGGCCGGCCGGGGGAAACGGGGTACGCCATGTTGGGCTCCTATCTAACCGTTGGTGATGCGACCTTCGCGCTGTGCGGCGAAGATGTCACGTTCAATGCGAGCACGCTCCTCGTCCTTGCCCTTGAAGCGCCCTTGACGGACATCCGCGTAGAACTGCGCGATGGCCTCGGGGTTGTAGGTCTTACCGGGTGAGCCGCTCGGGGTACTACCCGACCGCCCTTTACCGGGGGAGACTTGCTTCTCAAGCTGACTTGCGGCGGCGTGCCGAGTGGTCTGAGCAACAGATTGGCCTGCTTGGCCCTGCCAAGTCTCAAAGAACTGAGCAACGCGGCGCGCGTCTTGGCTGCGCTGTGCGTTGTCGAGGAAGGTCTGACGGGTCAATCCCGACAGTGGGTCTACCTCTAACAGCCAACTATGGAACCCTTGGTTGGCATTGATATCACGCCAATCTGGCGCAAGCCGTCCTAGTTCCGCCCAAAAACTCTGCTCAGCAGAATGTGCTTGGTTCTGCACAACCTGCTCTACACGGGGGAGTACGCTTGTCTGGAGCTGGCGGAGTGTACCACGCAGTTCCTCGATCTCTTTAGCCTGTGCCAGAGTTTCCTCACGGGTAACTCGCCGCATCAGATCAACAGAATCGCCGTAATCCTCCACGTCCTGCTCTGTTACGAACTTCTGACCAGAGTCAATCCGGGTCGTCGGTTGCGCGGAGAGCGTAGACATGAGCTGTTCTATTTGGGTCAGTCGGGTGCTCAACTGCTGGTTCTCGGCCCGTAACCGGGCTGTATCAGCGTTATACATACCCTGAAGGGTGCGGTAACGCTGCTCAGCAGTCTCTTGGGTCTGGTTGTCCTTTTGCCCGTGCTCGGTAGGCTGGGACGCGGGTGCCTCCTCCGTCTCACTGTCGGCTTCTACAGGCTGTACGAGTTCCTCACCTTCCGCTACCTCAGTAACGGAATCGGTGTTGAGTTCTTCATACAGCTTGGCGACGGCCTCAGACTGTTTACGGACTTGTGCTGGCATAGCCATGTTGAACGCTCCTCTCGGTGTGCGCGGTTAAACGGTCAGCTACCCCTCATGGGCTCTGCTACCAAATCAGGGGCTTGTTGCGCGAGCTTGTACATCTCGCCTAGAACCTGACATCGCCCCTGCGCAAATGCCACGTTCTGCGTTACGTTGGGTAGCCTGTCCAACTCGTGACGCTGCCATTCTCCCAACCAGTTCAAAACTTCTGGGTATTGGCGCATCGTGATTGCAAGGGCCTTCACAACGTCAGGGGATGGTCGGATCATCCTGCACCCCCTGTATCTCGATTACTCACAGTGTTCGCTGCGTTACCACCAGCTTGGGCTCCGCCGGGCTGTAGCGTCTCTGGCGAAGGCTGCCCCTGCGGCGGGGCCGCGGCAGCCGCAGTACGCGCGGTGAACTCCAGCTTATCCCGTGAGGGAATGATCTCATCGGTTGGCATCTGCAGCCCCTTGGCCACTTCCCGCAGGATAGCCGCACGACCTTCGATGCCGATGATCTGCATGTCTATCTCGTTCGCAGTGGCGTTGAGGAACTCAAGCCGCCGCACGTTGACAGTCTCTTTGACTGCGAGGTTGACAGCACCACGCGCGATAACTTCTGCGTCGCCCTTGATGCTCTCGTCCTCGTCGTACCGCATGTTGTACACGAACTGGCGGTGCACGATGGCGTAGATCACATCGTTGTCGATGTACATCACGACCTGCCGGATACCCTTACCCGCGGAGCCCATCAGCATCGACAGGCCCGAAGCTGTACGCCCCGCACCCTGCACGTTGGTGTCGCCGTAGATGTAGGACGGGATACCGCTGTGGTCGTCAGCCATCTTGGAGAACCGCTCGTAGACCCCGAGCAACTCGTTGGCACGAGAGTCTGGCTGGGTGAACCGCACCGCCGGCGCGCTCGACCCCAGCGGGTCGTTCATAACCTGCCAGATTTTCCACGGGTGGATTTGGGTGATGTCTTCGTTCGGCGGGATGCGCTCAAGGTTGACCTCGACCTGTGGGCCCGAAGCAATCGCCATGTTGTTGACCAGCGCGCGGACGGCGGCGTTACACACGCCCTGAATATCCTCAATGATCTCAGGGATACCGCGGCCCCAGAACGCCCCGGGCGTCTTGATGAACGACGTCTTGGCGTAGGGCTTCTCGCCCAGCGGATCGTAGTTGAGGACCGCCTTGATGACGTACTTACCGACAGTCCACACATTGGCGTCGTGCTCGCGAGCTTCGTCCGGGACTTCTTCGTCGCTAAGCCCCCACTCGCGCAGCATTTTTCCGCTCACTTTACCCCAAAACTCTAGGGCATCGTACATATCGGTCGGGCGCATCCCGGTGTAGAACTTGCGTTCCTCCTCCTCGCGCTGCATCTCGATGTGTTCTTGAATCCATGATTGCGACGGGCCTTGGTCCAGCGTCGCGCGGATCGCCTCGTCGTCGTAGCCCGGCACGCCTATGAGGTCCGCCAGCTGTGTCCTGCTCAGCTTGTGTAGCTCAAACAGGTACCCGTCGTCGATGTGTGTGACACCCGGCTCAGGGTAGATGTTGAACGGGCTGACCCGCTCGTACTCTGGCGCCAACCGCTCGCTGGCCGCGACCTGCGTGGTACCGTCCGGCCCTTTGGTCCACCCCAGATGCCGCTGTCGCCGCACGATGGGGCCTTTGATGAACGCACACGGGAACGTGACAAGGTCGGTGATGAACTCGTTGAAGGCTTCAGACCAGCCGCCCTGAGCAAACTGGTCGTCGATCTTGATCTTCATGCGGTCGACAGAGTTCTGCGCGGCCTGCATAATCTTGAATCGGTACTCTTGCGCGACCAGCTCTTTGAGCTCTGCCATCTGCGCTTGATCCGGGGCCATGCCGGTGGACTGAACCATACCCACAACCTTCTGCGCAAAGCTGGATTCCAGCTCCGCGGTCTGGTCTGGTGACAAGTCAGGGATCGGCGTCGTCATCATGTCCCACGGAGGTGTCCCGTTATCGAGCAGGATGTCCCGAAGCCAGCTCTCGGCCGCCCGGCACTTCACCTCAGTAATCATCATGTAAACTTCAGAGCCGCCTTGCTCTCTGATCTGCGACAGTTTGTTTGACTCGTACTCACCGTTGCGCTGGCGCATGGCCCGCAGCATGATATCCTCGATGGGCTCCTTGGCGAGCTGTGCAGCTTCCCAGCAGGTGCGGACGTACGCACCCAAGCCCAGAATGAACGGATCATTCTGCCGCGCCTGTACCTCACGGTCGATGCGCTCCTGCTCCTCACGGGCAAGATCGTCATTATTTAGGACGCGTAGTAGGGACAGCCCAGCCATGGTACTCCGTCAATCACTGACCAATTCGTTTGCAGTATACACACGCTTTGTTTTTCCAGCAAGTCAAGAAAAAATCCCCCACCGGGGAGGCCGATGGGGGAGTCTAGGCGGTGTCGAGCAATGTCCACTGGGAGGAGTAGGACGGTCGTGACGAGTTCCTAATACTACGTCCAGCCGGCGGATGCAACACGTTTTACTTCCCGCCGCTCTATCATGTGCTGCCCTTCTCCCGCGGACGCAATATGTAGCATCAGGTACTGCAGCGCTTCGGCCACGTGGCTGTGTTTGTTCTTATCCACCCCGCCGTTCTTGTCGAACCGGTAGCCGCCCATCATGGCAGCCTTGAGGCGCATGCACCTTGGGTCGAGCAGGAACCCCGGGTCACCGTCGACCTGCCGCATGAGGAACTCATCCACGGAGTTGATCCGCGCGCTGACCTTGTTGGTCTTGGCTGGGATGACCCGCAGCCCTTCTGCCTTGATGATGTCGACCGCGGTCCGCTCGTCGGTCTGCGCCCGCTGCGTACCCGCCGGGTCGACGACGATCAGGATGGGCGCGCCCGGGAACCGCTCGTAGAGCAGTGGCTTGAGCATCGTCCGCACGAAACGCTGAATCCCCATGTCGAAGCTCACCAGCTCGTCGAAGATGAGCGCCCGGCCCCGCGGGTCCTGCTGCCCGATCACTGCCGCTGGCGTCAGCCCGAGGTCCATCCCCACCACGATGGGTCGGGTGCCGTTGCTGATCGGCCGCAAGGTCTGGCCGGCCATGTGGTAGTCCGGCCGGAAGTACTGGTAGACCGGCTTGCCGTTGCTGCTCAGCCCGTACTCACCGTCGATGAAGACCCGGATGTACTCCTCGCTGCGGCCTTGGGTGTCGTAGTACCCATCCGGCAGGTTCTCGATGTTCTCGGCGTAGACGCTCCGCCCTGAGGGCTGCTTGAACACGTCCCAGCCGTTGTCGTTCGTACTGACCCCGTCCTTGGGGTCAATTTTCTCCATCTGGTAGTACCACCACGTGTCCATCGTGGGCGGGTTGGTGTCCCCCCACATCCCATGCCACGTCGGCCCGCCGTCCTTGTTGGACGGGAATCGCCCGATCCGTTTGGACATCGCGTCCATGATCTCTGGGTGGATGTCCCTGCACTCGTTGAACCACGCGAAGGTAAGTTCGAGCGAGTTGAGGTTGGCCACGTCGTCCGCGTCGTCCAGCGCCCGGAACATAATCTCACACTCGATGTCACCGACCTCGAAGAAGTAGGTCTTGGTGGTGCGCATGTACCGCCCACACACCCCCGGCGGGAACCAGTCGAGGAACGTCTTGATCGTGGTATCCTGCAGCTGCCGCGCCGTCTCACGGACCACAGCCGCCCGTGTCCTGCGCTTACCTGTGTTGGCGTCCGGCAGCTGTGCTGCTGCCCTGCGGATGATCTCGAAGCTGCATGTCACCGACTTGCCCGAGCCCACAGGGCCCATGAGCGTGCGCATCTTGGCGTTGGATTCCATGAACTTTTGCCCTGTGGGCGGTGGGGTGTAGTCAATCTCAAGCGCCATCAGTGAACCTCCCGTTCACGACCATCGAGTGAGTGGTGGACATAGACCAACTCCTCTGCCTCGTCGTCCAGTGTCGGTCCACACCAGCAGTCTGCCGAGCACTCGTGCTCCTTCAGATCGTTCAGGGGGATTACATGCCAGTCGCCTACACCCTCATCCATGCCCGTGCTCCCGCGCCAATATCACCACGATCTCCCGCGGCCGGCCTTCTGGGCGGCGGTGCGTTCTGCCACGTGGGGGGACGATCTTCGTCCGGTACGAGTGGCCCGCGCTCTCAAGCGCATGGCGTAGGTCTTCATGTTCTTGAAGCGTTTGCAAACGTGCTGCAGGGGCGCCCTCATACGTACTACTGAAAATCGTCTGAATCGAGTTCATAGGCTTCCCCTTCCACGTCCGCTGTCAGGGTCATGGGCGGTGTATTGTTCCCGAAGTTGATGTTGATCTTCACACCACCACCGCCGCCAGCCGCGGTCTCCTCGGTCTTGGCTTCCAGCCCGGCCCACTTGACCGTGGACTTGATGAGGTCAGCCTTGACTGCTGGGGATACATCCGGGCTGTGGATCAGCCCCCAAGACGTTGTGAGGAGCTCCTCAGCCTGCGCCCGAGCCTTGAGCTTGAAGGTCATGCCCTTCTCTCGTATGTCCTCGCGGTAGGATTCCACGCGCTTGAGAAACACCGGGTCCTTGTTGAACACCAGCAGGTCCGAGGCGGTTACGCCGTGCCGGTCCTTGATCTCATCCAAGTCCTCCCCGCTGCCCTCTAGGGCAAGGGCGATGTCGAACGTCAGACGGTCCGACCATTTGGTGTGATGCAGCGGGTATGTGTCCATGGCGCTAAGATAGCGCGGGGTGGTGGGGTCTGGCAAGTGGGTATGCAAAGTATACAGTTTGGTTTCTGGGAGGCTTGAAAGTATACACGTTCCTTTTTTTGGCCTGTGCTTTGCGAGGTTTACTACACTATGGGGGGGCCAAATATTTCTGTGTCCGACTGCCCCCCCTCCCGCCTGCCATGCCGCCTGCCATGCCGCGCATGATGCGGCGATGCGCACGGCGCGCACGATACATGGCAAGCCGTGAAACCCCTATAAAACAGGGTGGTTTGACAAGCCGTGTAGTCTACGTTCTAGTCAATTCATCGAACGGCAAATAAGACGCCAGACGATACGGGCCACAAACCCACGCTGTTTGACATCGTTAACCGCACCTAGGGATATGATCCCGATAATGGGGTCATGCTCTTTCAATCTTAATCCTCGAAAGGGAATACAATGACTAAGCGTATCGCATCCGAATTGAACTGGATCGAAGTATCTTTGGAAGGCAATGCAGCACTTGCCAAGCGTCTCGACGCCGTGCGCCTTGCTGAAAAGGATTATAAAGACACCAAAGCATCTTTCGAAACACAATTCGTTGCCGCCGCTCGCAAGAAAGGCGCTCTCGACGAAGGTTTCACGCTTGCCTTTGGATACCGGTTCGGCAAGCTGTCGGTCGCCAAGGTTCCAGAGCAGGAACAACGAGTGACTAAGGCAAGCACCAAGCCTGTATTCAAGCTCTAATAACAACGGCCAGTCCGCAAGGGCTGGCCACCTTTAACCTAGGAGAAATACTATGAACGAGATTATACTGGACCTCGCCGCGGTCTACACCAACCAGTACCGCACCAAGTGTGAACAACTTGGTCAGCCTGCAGACAAGGCGCTTCTACGAAAGCACGTCGCCGATAGGTTCGGTGCTACCTACGCTGCGATCTTAGTTCCATAATCACAATGGCCAGCCTGCAAGGGCTGGCCACCTTTTAATCAGGAGAAACACTATGACGATGCAAGAACTGGCGCGCCAAGAGAACTTGGCGGTAAGGAACTCTTGGCGGGCAGGCGCGTTTGAGCAGCGCGAAGCCGAAGCCGAAATCATGGCACGTATACCAGAAAGCTGGTACGGTCCGGCTCGGAAAAAATACCGCGTAAGGAAAAAACCCGAGGCTTGGAAGCAAAAAAGTCTAGACTTGGAAGGTTTGGAAGCCAAGCGACTCGCTTACATCCGTCCCCAGATAATCTGGGTACTATGAAACTAACAGGCAGGGCGCGCAAGCGCCCTGTCCCTAGCATCAACAGGAGAAATACTATGGCACCACGCATTGATATTAAGCTGCAGCAGCTGCAGTACGACGGCTATGTTAGTCGCATCGGTCAGGTGGAAGCGGCGCGGTACCTCGCAGCCCGTGAACAACCACCGACACGTGGTAACATCCGCACCGCGCTTGCGCTCAACGTCCTCGTCGTACTGATTATCATAATCAGCATGGCACTCTAACAACCAACCCGTCTGGCGAAAGCTGGGCGGGTTTTCTTTTGTCTACTTTCTAGTTCTCGTCGCTTCTCTCCGCATACGTCGGGGGTCTTTAGCCCAAACTATACACGCGCGCGCACCGTAGTATACATGTAAACTTAGGAGTTAATAGTATACGCGTATAGTTAAAGTATACATGTATACTCTCAACTAAGTATACACTTTACACTTGTAACCTACTGAAAACAAACAACTATCTATTTTTACCCCCGAACTATCTACTTTTTTTGGGGTCGAAACCTTACATTTTGAGGGCCCGTGTATACCGGGATTTGTGTAAGGTTTGCGGTATACACGCGGAAAAACCGTGTGAAACCAAGGGGATAGAGCGTGTTTAGTATATATATACATTAGGACAACTATCTAACTATCTATCTATCTACTCATATATTAGCCCTTTCATGCGCGAATATATTCACAAGTATACACGCACCTGCACTAAAAGATGGAGCCTCTACTGAAATCCGCGTAGATAGTTAGATAGTTGTTTGTTTTCAGTAGGTTACAGCCGATTTTCGTAGATAGTTGCATAGATAGTTTATCTAACCTACTTGGTGTATACTTGGGCCGCGAGCCGAAAAAACCCAACGAAATCAAGGGCTTAACCCGAAACTTGACACGGCTCGGCCGACGTGCTAGTTTGAAAATCGCCAAGCCCAACCCGGCTCGGTGGTATAAAATCTCTCTTTTACAGGAGCTAACTACTATGTTTGATAATATCTTCATGGACGACGATGACAGTGAAGTTGACACTGCACCAGTGACTTGGGTCAATCTTGCCGACCTAAGTGAACACACTTCCCATCGTATACTTACCATCCGTCCTCGTCGCCGGACCTATCTACACCAGTCTGAAGCTGGTTATGACTGGGCTGCTGGCCGTGAGTTCATCATCACTAGCAAGTCCAGTCCCTACTACGGTTCTGTGGTAGCAGTGGACGAACGCCGTAACCTCGTTGAGTATGGTTACACTCATGTACAGATTCACTACAACAACGTGTCAGCACCGCTGATGCTTTCCCTCGTAAAGTAAGGAGAATAAGCTATGAACTATACAATCGAGATCGACGAGTACAGCCTTGAGGCAACCGCCGACGTGCTGCGTATTATCAACCCCGGTAAGTCCAGTGCTGCCCATATCAGGGCCATGGTCAACGCTAATATGCGGGATTTTTCCACGTCCCTTAGTACTGCTGGCTGGGAAGCTGCTGGTTTCTTCCCTGACCATAAGCCCGGTGTAATGGTAGTCCGCTTTGCTGTCGCTGCCTACACAGTACAGTGCTGGCTTGATAACAACCCCACCAAGGAGATCAACTAATGTACGGAAGAAACATCGAGCTACCATCCCACCGTATGCTGTCCTACAACACAGCACTACTCAAGTACAACTCCATCAAGCCTATCCGTGGTCGGTCAGACCAGAACACAAGGCCACTGTCCAACCGTGGTAACGACAACCTGACCATCCGGATGGAGCCAACGACCAATGACATACTGGTCCGGCTCTACTCCACGGATATTATCCGCTACACCTACCAAGCTGCTGGTGACAACGACCTGTCCCCTATTGTCCTCGACCCTTACCCCTCTGCCATGACCAACCGTATCATGTGGTCGATCCTTGGGCCCTATGTATACACTCACTGGTCAGACAAGGGCCTCATCACCAAAGTGGGTGGTCGGTACTACAACACCCCGTCCTTCGCCGTGGTCCAGCCAGCAGAGACCGGTTGGACGCTTGCCGATGGGTCCAAGCCCATCGAGGTGCCGCACTTCAACCGTAAAGAGGGCAAGCAGGCCCTCAAGGACAGCAACTACTACACGTTCAAGCTATGGTTGGAGACACAGGTCAGACTGGGTGTGGCTAGGTTCGGTCGCCGTTGGGGCAGTCCGTTGTGGACACCTAGTGAGGCTGTCAAGTGCCTCCGCCAAGGTGAGACTGGTTGGGCTGAGATCGCTGCCCGCTTCTCTAACCATGCACCGTTGGAGCAGGAGCTGCGTAGCCTCCGTGAAGCTGTCTACAAGCACGATATATGCTACGACATCAAGATGTATGAGTATTTCGAGAACCACCACAAGATGCAGAACGCCTTGAACCAGATCAAGCGGGTTGGGTGATGTCGAAACGCCCTACGGGGCGTCTGGCATGGGTGGCACCCATGTCACTGATGAGGCAAGCCATATAATTGGAGACGCAAATGCGTGCTACATTACTAAAAGACACACTCAAGTCGCTGATCCCACTCGGTCGATCCGTAGCTATCGAGGGGCCTCCGGGCGGTGGTAAGACCACCATTGTCCACGAGGTGGCCGAGGCTATGGGGTTACCTGTCGTGGAGCGGCACATGCCGACCATGCTGGTCGAGGACTTTGGGATACCCTACCCCGACGCTGCCGGCGACAGCTTCAGCTACAAGCTGCCCGAATGGTTCCCATTCAAGGGCAAGGCCGGCACCGAGCGCGGTGGTATCCTACTGTTCGACGATCGGAACCAAGCCAACGCCGACCTACAGAAGGTACTGGCCAACATCCAGCAGGCTCGGACCCTACACGGCAAGCCCTTGGCCAATGGGTGGACGGTGGTGTCAACGGGTAACAGGCAGTCCGACAGGGCTGGTGCCAACCGTGTTTTGAGCCACTTGCGTAACCGTGAGACAGTGCTGGAGTTTGAGACACACCTCGACGACAGCACCCAGTGGATGATCGACAACGACGTACACCCCATGGTCATCGCCTTCACACGGTTCCGGCCTCACTTGCTGCATGACTTCGACCCACAGCGTGACGTCAACCCGACACCACGGTCATGGGTCGAGGGTGTCAGTGCAGTGCTTGGCAACGTGCCAGCCGAGGCTGAGTATGAGTGCTTCAAGGGCGCCGTTGGTGAGGGTGCAGCGGCTGAGTTTGTTGGGTTTGTGCGTATCTACCGTAAGCTGCCCAACCCCGATGCTATTCTCGTCAACCCCGATACGGCAGAGGTACCGACTGACCCGGCCACACTCTACGCCTTGTCCGGTGCCTTGGCTGACCGTGCCACCGAGGCCAACTTGGAACGTGTTGTGACCTACACCGGCCGTATGCCTGCCGAGTTCTCGGTCCTTAGCATCTCCCATGCTGTCCGCAAGACACCCGATCTGGCCAACACACAGGCCTTTACTCGCTGGGCATTGGCACACCAAGATGTCCTCTTTTGAGCCCAAGAGGCCGACGTTTGTCCACTGGTTGCGTACCAGTGGACAGATCGCTGACGCGGAACTCGACGGCCTCGCCGAGGAATGGGTCAAGTACCGCAAAGAAGCCGCAATGAATATAGGCTTCACCACTGAGCCCACCACGTGGGACCAGTTCGTCGCCAGCAGATACGCACGCAAAGTGCTGGCCTACCAAGCGTATCTCCGACTGACCGGAGCCGCACCAACCTTAAAGAAGGACTAATACTATGCAACTATCTGACCGAGCACTGCTTGTGCAGCTCAACATCTCCACGTGGTCTGCCAACAAGCTGGACAAGGAGATCAGCACCGAGACCACCCGCAACAAGGGTGCCATCTCTGGTTCTGTCCGCTCTCACAAGAGCCTGCTGCCAATGTGTGACCTGCTGGACGACATCAAGAAGAAAGCCAGCCTGATCCGCACCAAGTTCTACGAGAACACCCTGCCGTGGGGTGTGAAGGGCATCCAAATCCTGCCGACTGCCAACTACCTCACCTTTATGACCGACTTCCGCAAGGAACGTAGCGAGTATGAGATGTTGGTACGGCGCTTTGTACCAGAGTATCCGCAGCTTGTGCAGGATGCACAGCACTTCCTTGGCTCAGCGTACAAGGTCGAGGACTACCCCGATGCCAGCGAGATCAGCGACAAGTTCAAGATGGACCTTGGTGTCATGCCAGTACCCAACAACGACTTCAGAGTGAACATCGCTGACGCTGAGCTGTCCCGTATCCAAGACGAGGTCGAGGCCCGTGTAAAGCAGGCTGCGACTGGTGCTATGCAAGAGGTATGGCAGCGGCTCTACGACAGGGTGGTCCACATGGCGGACCGTCTGGCCAAGCTGGACGACCCCAAGGCACGGTTCCACGAGAGCACACTGGATAACATCACCGACCTGTGTGACCTGCTGCCACGGCTCAACGTGATGGACGATCCCAACCTTGAGGCTATGCGTCAAGAGGTTGAGGGTAAGCTGTCCGGACTGAGCAAGGACAGCGTGGTGATGAGCCCCACGTTCCGGCAGACTAAGATCGACGAGGCCAACGACATCGCTGCCAAGATGGCAGCCTTCATGGGAGGATTGAAGTGAAGCTACCTGACAAGCTGTTCGAGCAGATGGACCGACTGATCGAACTAGAACTTAAGAAGGTCGAACTGCTGCGCAAACTCAAGCGGGCGTACATGCTGGCCAACGTGGTCGGTGTGCACCCCAACCAGATCAAGGGCAAGCTGGCTGTTCTTGTCTACGAGTTACACGAGGCCATAGGCGTAGTGTGCGGACTAATTGAAGAACTGGAGAAAAACTGATGGACCTTATGAAACGACTGAGCAAGGCTAAGACCAGCCTGATCCTAGAGCACCCCTTCATTGGCAGCGTGGCACTCAACATGCCCATGTCACTGAGCGACGAGGTGCCCACCGCTGCGACCAACGGCAAGCGGGTACTGTACAACCCCGACTTCATCGAGCCGCTGACTGACGAGGAACTCAAGTTCCTTGTGGCCCATGAGTGCCTGCACCCCATGCTGGAGCACAACTACCGACGTGGTGCCCGTGACCCCAAGAAGTGGAACAAGGCCGCCGACTACGTCATCAACCAGCTACTGGTGGACGAGGGCATCGGCAAGTTCATCGAGGGTGGCTGTCTCGACCAGACCATCTACACCAACGGCGGTGGTACGAGCGATGGTATCTACAGCCTGTTGCCAGACACCGATGGTGACGGTGACAGCGACGGTATCGGCGGCACAGGCGACGACCTTGAGGACGGCGAGGGTGGCCAAGCTGAGCAGGCTCAAGAGGCTGCCGAGTGGAAGATCAAGGTGGCCCAAGCGGCGCAGGCTGCCAAGATGATGGGTAAACTGAGCGCCAACATGGCCCGACTCGTCGACGAGGTACTCAAGCCCAAGGTGGACTGGCGCGAGGTGCTGCAACGGTTCGTGCAGAAGGCCAAGAACGACCAGCGTACCTTCGCCAGACCCAACCGCAGGTTCCTGAGTCAAGGACTATACATGCCCTCAACCAGTGGCGAGGTGCTCGGTGAGTTGGTGTTCGCCGTGGATATGTCTGGTTCGATCAGTGACGCTGAGAAGAACCAGTACGCAGCGGAGTGTTGGCAGGTATTCGAGGACGGCAAGCCGTCTAAGATACACTTCATCTTCTTTAGCCACGATGTCTGTGCCCATGACATCATCGAGCGTGACGGTGACTTCGAGTTCAACCCACGTGGTGGTGGTGGTACAGCGTTCAGCCCTGTGTTTGAGCACATCGAGGAGCAAGGCATTGACCCTGCTGGTATTGTGTTCCTCACTGACCTGTACTGCAACGACTTCGGCGACGCACCTGACTGCCCTGTGCTGTGGGTGACGACCGGAGCAACAAGCGCGCCGTTCGGCGAGATCGTGGAGATGGAATGATGCGGGTCGGACTTACAGCGTCAGCCTTTGATATGCTCCATGCGGGGCTGTCGTCCACCCTACAGAGGAGCAGACTGACCGAATGACCAACAGACCAACAAACCTTGAGCCAGCGGTCGGGAGGCTGCTGGTCACAGCCGAAGGCTACACATGGGTAATTACGGTGGTCCACCCCGACGGGGCGCTTGATCTGCATGATCCGTCCCCCACAGCCTACGAGGAGCGCAACGCAGCCGTCCACACGGGGGACTGGATCGCCGCTGATATGGACACGCTGCGGGCCTATGCCCGCCTAACAGGGCTGGAATTACGATGATGAACACACTCATACTGATGGCGGCCATACTGATCGCCACTTTCTGGGTTGGCTTCCAACAACGGACGCTGACTACAACACTCAAGCGGTTGGAGAAAGTGGAGAGGCGGCTGCACTCAGCCAAGTTGACACTGACCAGCACTAAGCAAACCAACGAGGAACTCATGGCTGAGTCCCTGTCCCTCAAAGCAGTACTTACGGACGTAGCAAAGGGAGAAGCACATGTCTGGATCGGAGAAGATGGTGAAGTCAGAGCACAGAAACGCGCTACTGGAGAAATACAGATACATTAACGTCGAGTACGACGGGTGGTGGGACTGCGTGTACGCAGACTTCAAGGAGGACATGCGAGAGGTTGGTATCTGGGTAGAACGTATTTACTTCACGGGGTTCTCGTCGCAGGGCGACGGGGCCTGTTTCGAGGGATCATTCGACAACCTGCGGACCTACCTTGACCATCACCACAAGGATCAGTACCCCATGATCCGCAAGCTGCTGGCGTCAGACGGTTACGTCTACGTCACGAGCAACCGCCGTGGGATGTACTGTCACGCGAACAGTATGGTGTTCAGCATCGAGCACGATACGCTCTACCGGCTGATCGAATGTCCGACGGAGTTTCACGAACAGATCGTGGATACATGGGACAGGCAGCTGGAGGACGAGGCTAGTGACTTCGAGAAGGACGTGATCGAGCAGTGGCGATCCTACATGCAAGACCTCTACCGCAAGCTGGAGGCTGAGTACGACTACCTCGTCAGTGACGAGGCGGTGTGGGACACCATCGAGGCTAATGAATTAGACATGGATGAGGAGGACTTAGATGAAGCTGCCTGAGATATGGGCGAGGTGCGACTGGTGCTACGAGAACGCACCTGAGATGGCCGGACACCCCACTCAGAATGTGGCGTGGGGCGAGCGCACCGGGTACTGGCTGTGCGAGGAGTGCTGGGTGGAGATGGAGGGCGTGGACGACGGGGCCAAGCCACCCTTGGTGTACGCCGACGACCTGATGTTGAGTACAGAAGACCAGCTCAACAGACTTATCGCTGCCGCGACGCGACGGCGACTTTCAACTTGACATAGTATACAAACTAAACTACAATACAGGAGAGTAATATGAGTAAGAGATCAGTGACCCTCGCACCTGCCCCATGGGGTGAGAGTGACGAGGACCGCGTATGGTACCACCTTGTACACAACAACTTATCGACAGCGGCAGAGGCCGCCGATGTTTGTGGTGTGCCTGAACAGTTTGCGCAGAGCCTGCTCGACAGGGTCGGCACACCACGAGAAGTATTTATTAGAGAAGCAGCGGAGAAAGCTACGACTACATCTACACTGGCCACACAGGTTGGCGGCAACCACTACAAGGACATGGGCATCCAGCCATGGCAGGCCATGGAAGCATGGCTCACACCAGACGAGTACCGTGGGTACCACAAGGGCGTGGCCATCGCCTACCTCGCACGAGAGCGGGACAAAGGCGGCCTAGAGGATATCAAGAAAGCTGTTCACCACCTGCAACGCCTTGTGGAGATGGCAGATGTCTGATGACCCGCAAGAGCGTGTTGGCCGCGGGCAATGGTTCAGCCACGACGGGCCGATTTGGATTGATACGTTGGGCGATGAATATCTGCTCAACTGCTACAAGACATGCTTGCGGCACGACAACCCGAAGGCGGAAGAACTGCTGGAGGAGATCAAGAACAGAAACATGGAATGGAGATTAGAGACATGACTGGATACCAACAAACATTTGGCCCTGTGGTCATTGAGTGGGACGACGAGCCGGGAAAGCTGGTGGCCAAGTGCCAAAGCGGACGGTTCGACTGCAAGGGGCGCATCAACAACGTCTGCGTTTGGAACAAGGGCAAGGACGGCAAAGGGCGTCAGCTGCCTGCTGACATGATGACGCCGGACTGGTGCCAGTACAAGGCTGGCGCGTTGGACGATGCAGAGGGGATGCGTGGATGACCAAATGGAAACTACCCGAGGGCCGAGCGCCCATGACTGACGCACCGGAACGGATGGGACAGCCCAGATTGGAAAGACGAAAAGCACACGGCAGATTATATCAATGTATTGCGCCGCGCCCTGAACACCCCCGAAACCCGCGCCGCGATACTGGCGGACGCTATTAAAAGCAGCATATTGAAAGGACAGACCGATGACACCTAATCAGATTAAAGAAGCCCTTAAAAAACATGCCGATTGGCTGCGTGGTAAGGAAGGTGGAGCGAGAGCCTACCTTGAGGGAGCCAACCTTCGGGGAGCCTACCTTTGGGGAGCCAACCTTCGGGGAGCCAACCTTGATGGAGCCTACCTTGAGGGAGCCAACCTTGAGGGAGCCAACCTTCGGGGAGCCTACCTTCGGGGAGCCAACCTTCGGGGAGCCTACCTTCGGGGAGCCTACCTTCGGGGAGCCAACCTTCGGGGAGCCTACCTTTGGGGAGCCAACCTTACTTGCTTTGGAAACATGAAAGAAATCCGAACCATGCAAGTAGACACATGGGAAATTGGCTACACGGCAGACACACTACAGGTCGGCTGCCAGCGTCACCCTATTGACAAGTGGCGCAAGTGGGACACCGTAGCTGGTCGCAAGTGGATTGAACAGATGGACAGCAAAGCACTGGAATGGGCAGATCGCAACTTGGGTTTGGTCTTGCAGATCATCGACGCCAACCCTGCCACACCGACAGGACATGAGAAGGAAGGGGAGACAACATGACATCACTATACATAATCATCTTCGCAATCGGCAGCATGGAAGTCGGTCACATCACAGGCAAAACGTCAGCAGTCTGCGACCAGATGCCTGCGATGGTCGAGACCCTAGAAGAACTATGGGGTCAGCCTGTCGACGCATACTGCCGCGATACAGGCATCCCGTTCCTGCGTCCGGTGGCACGGCCATGACTGAAAAAGAAATCAACATCGTCGCAATCATGCGGCGGGCAGGCAACAGCAACCGCGAAATCGCGCAGACGCTGGGTCTCACATACGATCAGGTCGGGAGCGCCGTGTTCAAAGCGCGACAGCGCAACTGGCTACCACCCAAGCCCAAGGCAAACCCACGTCAGGCCGTGCTTGATCTGGTCAAGGGCAACGGTCTCAGGCAGGGGCGCATCAGCGACATGATGATGGCGCTGTCAAAAGAGGAGAAGGTCTGGCTGATCGGCGAAACCCAGCGCGACGGATACGAGACCATCGCGGAGTGGCTGACGGACGTAGTGCGGGAAAAGCACGACAAGGAAAATGAACTTGACTAAGTGGACATTGCCCGAGGGCCGAGAACCGATAACCGATGACGAGCTGGTCGCGCTGACACGACGCATGGTCGGATCATCCATCGACTACAAGGAGCGATACGAGGCAGAGAAAGAGCGCGCCGAAATACTAGAAGAACTACTCATGGACGTCGTAGCGGACCTGCGTGACGGGGTACCTGATTACAAGATAGACTATCGAATTGGCAAAGTAATTCTAAGGATGGATCAATGAAAACTGGAAACATATTCTGCGTCTTTGTCACAGAGTCAGGCTCTGCGTTCGGCGCCTGTACCGACGATGGCACACAAGTCTACATCCCACCTACAGTGGCACGGTCTGCCAACCTTGCGGTTGGGGAAGCAGTGGTTGCGGACATGATCCCTAACTCACACCAGCCGGAGCGTACTCCATGGTTTGCCACGCATATCGTAAGAGCAGTGGACTCTGACTTAGACAGCACGGTATACAAAGTTGTCACCACTGCACCGGCGTACGTGACAACAGCAGAGGTCGCAGCAGAGGCCGACATAACCACCAGTGCAGCAAACGCTACACTCAACAGGCTGTTCAAAGTAGGGCGTATCGCCAAGGCAGATGTGTTCGGTAGGTACGGCCAGACACGCGCGTCCTTCTGCCTATGGGCGGCGAACGCCAGCAGTTTCACAGCAACCGAGGAGTAGCACGTGGACATTATCACCATCGACTTCGAGACCTATTACGACAGCGACTACAGCCTGTCTAAGCTGACGACCGAGGCGTACATCCGTGACCCCCGCTTCGAGATCATCGGTGTAGGGATCAAGGTCAATGATACTGAGACTGACTGGTACTCCGGCGCTGACGCGTCGGGGTTCCTCAACGCCGTCGACTACACCAACGCAGCGATCCTGTGCCACAACACAGCCTTCGACGGGGCGATCCTGTCTTGGCACTGTGGTATCAAACCCAAGCTGTGGCTCGACACGCTGAGCATGGCGCGGCCCCTGCACTCCATGACTGTGGGCGGCAGCCTCAAGGCGCTGGCTACCTACTACAAGCTGGGTGCAAAGGGCGACGAGGTCGTGCGGGCATTGGGTATGCGGCGCAAAGACTTCACGCCAGAGCAGATGCGGTCCTATGCAGACTACTGCGTGCAAGACGTTGAGCTTACGTACAAGCTGTTCAAGAAGCTGATGCGCCAGTTCCCCAAGGAGGAGCTGCTGGTCATCGACCAGACCATTCGGATGTACACTGAGCCTCAGCTGGAGCTGGACACGGACGTGCTGGAACACCACCTCGCTGCTATCCACGAGCGCAAGGCCAAGCTGCTAGAGAAACTGGGCGGCGAGGAGCGGGCCAAGAAGTTCCTCATGTCCAACCCGAAGTTCGCCAGCCTGCTGCAAGCGATGGGCGTACAGCCACCCATGAAGGTCAGCCCCACCACTGGCAAGCAGACCTTTGCCTTTGCCAAGAACGACACAGAGTTCACGGCATTGCTCGAACACCCCAAGGCATCGGTGCGCACCATTGTCGAAGCACGGCTGGGTACCAAGAGCACCATCGAGGAGACCCGTACCCAACGGTTCCTTGGGGTGGCAGAGCGGGGCCGCATCCCCATCATGCTCAACTACTACGGCGCTCACACTGGACGCTTCAGCGGCGGGGACAAACTGAACCTACAGAACCTACCGCGAGGCGGTGCGCTGCGCCGTGCGCTGGCGGCCCCTGCAGGTAAGTGCGTGGTGGCATGCGACTCCAGCCAGATCGAAGCACGACTGGTGGCCTACCTCGCCGGACAAGACGACCTCGTGCAGTCCTTCCGCGAGGGGCGCGACGTGTACTCTGAGTTCGCCACTGATGTGTACCAGCGCCGCATCGTCAAGACCGACAAGGTCGAGCGGCACGTAGGCAAGACCTGCATCCTCGGACTGGGCTACGGCATGGGTCCGCCTAAGTTCCAGCACTCGCTGGCAACTGGGTTCATCACGGTACAGGTGGACGACAACGAGGCGCAGACGATCGTCGCGTTGTACAGAAATAAGTACCACCGCATCCAAGCGTTCTGGAACCGGTGCAACCACCAGCTCAGCGAGATGGTGGCGGGCGCGAGCGGCGAGCTCTGCGATATTATATCTTTCGATAGCGAAGGTATCGTTCTCCCCAACGGGTTGCGCCTTAGATACCCAGCCCTGCGCCGTGCCGCCCATGGGTTCGAGTATATCAACGACGCAAGGGTGTATCGAAAGTTTATCGAGGCTCGTGTCGTGGGCAGCGAACTCCCAGAGTTGACGTGGACGAAACTCTACGGCGGTAAGGTGGTGGAGAACATCACACAAGCTGTTGCGCGCATCGTCGTGTCCGAGCAGATGGCCAAGATCGGGCGGCGCTACCCCGTCGCGCTACAGGTGCACGACGAGATCGTCTGCGTGGTGGACGAAGAAGAAGCAGACGCGTGCAAAGCATTTATGGTAGACGTTATGTCCACCCCGCCCAAGTGGGCACCCGACCTGCCCGTGGCCTGCGAAGCAGACATCGGCCCCAACTATGGAGAAGCGAAGTGACCAAGCTCAGCCATTCATACTCAGCCCTCAAGATGTATGAGAACTGCCCGAAGAACTACTACCACCAGCGCATCGAGAAATCCGTGCGCGACCCCGGCAACGCCGTCACTGCCTATGGTGAGCGTGTGCATAAGTCGTTGGAGCTAAGGCTGGGTGAGGACGCGGCGACCCTGAACCAAGAGGCGTCACGGTACGAGGCGCTGTGCGCCAGCATCGAGAGACTGGCGACAGGCGGTGTACTCACAGTCGAGGAGGAGATGACCCTCAACGACAGCCTCAAGCCCACAGGCTGGTGGGACCCCGACGCGTGGCTGCGCTCTAAGATCGACGTGCTTGTGCGCAAGGGGCCAGAGGCTATCATGTTCGACTGGAAGACAGGCAAGCGACGCCCCGACTTCGACCAGCTGGAGCTGTTTGCGGTGCAGGTGTTCAAGCATTACCCTGAAGTCCAGCGCGTCAAGACTACGTTTGTGTGGCTTAAAGAGATGAAGATGGATCACGAGACTTACACCCGCGAGGACATGCCCAACATCTGGCAACGCATCCTGTCCAAGATCAAACGGATCGAGGGTTCGGCCGAGCATAACAACTGGCCAGCCAAGCCAAGCGGGCTGTGCGGCTGGTGCCCATGCAAAAGTTTCTGCGAGTTTGCAAAATAGAAGTTGACATAGTATACACGAGGAGATAGGTATGGCTGCAACACCTGAGGGGCGGATCAAGAGTAAACTTGACAAAGTACTCAAGGCTGAAGGGGTCTGGTTCTACAGTCCACAGGCTGGTCCGTTCGGTGTAGCAGGCATACCTGACAGGGTCGCTTGCGTGAACGGACACTTCGTAGGTATCGAGTGTAAGGCAGACAAGACCAAGAAGCCCACGGCACTGCAGATCAAGTGCATGCGGGACATAGAGAAGGCGGGTGGCAAGTGCTTTGTCGCCTACGACGACGAAACCATTGAGACGGTAAGGGAGTATATCCGTGCTCGTAATCCCCAAGGCAAAAGCGCTGGCGCTAAAGCTCAAGAACCCAGCCCAAGTGCTGGCGGTAGTACCGTCGGCCAAGGCGATGACGGTGCGCGGGAATGACATTGTCGTCGTCCCTCACAAGCTGGCTGCTGTAAAGCAACTGCGCGCACTGGGTATCGCGGCACCGTCCCCGATCCTGCACTACTACGACTGGCCCGGCCAGTTCACACCATACGAACACCAGCAGATGACGGCGTCGTTCCTGACGATGCAGGACCGCTGCCTTGTGCTCAACGAGATTGGTACAGGCAAGACCCAGAGCGCACTGTGGGCAGCCGACTACCTCATCAACATCGGCGCGGTGAAGAAGGTGTTGATCCTGTCTCCTTTGTCTACTCTGGAGCGGGTGTGGGGTGACGCTGTATTCAAGGGCTTCTACCACCGCAAGCACGTGGTGCTGCACGGTACCGCTGCGCGCCGCAAGAAGCTGCTCAACACCGAGGCCGACTTCTACATCATCAACCACGATGGGTTCAACATCATCGCAGAGGATGTCATTGGTAAGTTCGATCTCGTCATCGTTGACGAGGCAGCGGTGCTACGCAACCCATCGACCAGCCGGTACAAGCACTTCAAGAAGTGGATGAACAAGAACCCAGACACGCGGCTGTGGCTGATGACTGGCACGCCTACGCCCAACGACCCCACTGACGCGTGGACCCTGTCCCAGCTGGTGGAGAGCCCGTACGCACCGCGCACATTCACGGCGTTCCGCGAGCAGGTGATGATGAAGATCGGCCAGTGGAAGTTTGTACCACGGCCGGAGAGCGTGGAGATTGTGAAGAACATATTGCAGCCAGCGATCCGTTACACACGGGACGAGTGCTTCGATCTGCCTGACACGATCATCCAGACGCGCAAGGTGGAGCTGACAGTTGAGCAGAAGAAGCATTACCAGACTATGATGCGCCGCCTTGTCATCGAGATGGAGTCCGGCGACGGAACCATCAGCGCAGTGAACGAGGCTGTGAAGGTGCAGAAGCTGGTGCAGATTGCCTGTGGTGTGGCCTACACCGACGACGGGCAGGACTTTGAGATTGACTGTTCACCACGGGTGAACGCAGTGAAGGAGGTGATTGAAGAAGCCGGAGAGAAAGTTATCGTGTTCGTGCCCCTGACAGGGGCGCTGAACATGCTGGAGCGTGAGCTGTCTAAGCGCTGGACCACAGCCGTTGTAAACGGTGCGGTGTCACCCAACAAGCGCAACCAGATATTCCACGACTTCCAGAACAGTAAGGACCCGCGTATCCTGATCGCTCACCCTGCGACGATGGCCCATGGCCTGACCCTGACCTCGGCTTCGACCGTGGTATGGTACGGCCCCATCACCAGCAATGAGCAATACGTTCAGGCCAACGGGCGGGTAGAGCGCATCGGGAAGCGGCACGTCAGTAACGTGGTCCACATAGAGGCCACCGACCTTGAGTACAAAATGTACCAAAGGCTGTCGAGCAAACAGAAACTACAGGGCCTGCTTCTTGACCTGATACAACAAGCAACGGAGTGAGAACATGACCGTGACAGTCGACAGCGTCATCAAGACGTACATGAAATTACGAACCCAGAAGGAAGTGATCGAGGCGGAAGCCAAGGACAAGGTGGCTACCGTCAAGGAGAAGATGCTCAAGATCGAGGCGTGGCTCAAGGCCAAGGCTGACGCTGACGGCGTCACGTCCTTCAAGACCGATCACGGCACAGCGTTCTTGACCACCACCGACTACGCCAATGTCGCCGACTGGGACGCAGTACTGGACTTCATCCGCAGGGAAGAAGCCTTTGAAATGCTCGAGAAGCGCATCAGCAAGACCGCTGTCCGCGCCCATCTCGAAGCTACCAACGAAGTCCCGCCGGGTGTGACTTATGGCACCAAGCTGGACATCAACGTCCGTAAACCGACAGCTCGTTAAGGAGGACCCTATGAGCAATATCATCCCCGTAAACGTACAAATCCCCGCGCACCTTGCCGCCAAGGTGGGCCAACCCTCTGCCCTGTCGCAGAGCATTGCCTCTGGTATCTCCAGTGGCCAGTCGTTCCCGCGCATCTCGATCAAGGGTGCACGGTTCCGGATCATCGAAGATGGTACCGAGACCGTACTGGACACCACCTCTCTGGACGTGGTGATCGTGGGTGCCAACCCCAAGCTATCCAAGACCTTCTACGCCAAGGCGTGGGACAAGGACGCTGAGCCCAGTGCACCCGACTGCTTCTCGCTGGACGGCACCAAGCCCCACCCCGAGAGCGAGAACCCGCAGAACGACATCTGCGCAGGTTGCCCGCACAACGCATGGGGCTCCAAGACTGGACCGCAGGGCCAGCAGCTCAAGGCATGCACTGACCAGAAGCGGTTGGCTGTTGTCGCGGCTGACGATCCAGAGGGTCCAGTCTATCTGCTGCAGGTAACACCTGCCGCACTCAAGGGCCTGAACTCTTACCACAAGGAGTTGTCAGTACGTGGCATCCCCGCCGAGGTGGTCAAGACCAAGATCGGTTTCGACACCGACGCGTCGTTCCCCAAGCTGAAGTTCGGCTTCGGTGGTTTCTTGGACGAGGATACCTACGCTGCGGTCGAGCCGCTGTTCGGTGCCGAAAGCGTGCTGGATATCACAGGCGAGAAGCAGCCTGCGGCGGCCGCCGCCCCGTCGACGCCCCGCAAGGCCGCGGTCAAGGTAGCGTCGACGGGGCGGCGGCCTGAGCCTGAGATCGAGGAAGACCCGGATGTACTCCTCGCTGCCGAAGCACCCAAGCGTGGGTTTGGCGCAGCCAAGGCAGCCCCTGCCGAAGCACCCAAGGCAGCAGCAAAGCCCAAGTCTGAGCCCAAGGCGGCCACCGTGGTGGACGACGAAGTGTCCAGCTTGGCAGACGAGATCGCCGCTCTGGTAGGAGACGACGATGACTAATACACCTCTCGATTTTGAGAAGGTGGAGCTAGTCCGCGAGCGCATGGGCCTTACGATCAAGGACATGTGCCAGCTGCTCGAAGTGTCCCGCGCCACCTACTACAAGTGGGTGGACGGCGGGCCGCTACGGGAGCGCAACGATAAGCGCGTTCGGGACCTGCTGCGGCAGCTCCTGCCCCTTCTGAAAGACGGCGCTTGGCCCCCCGACGGGGCCAAGTTCCAACACAGCAACGACAGGCTGCGCTCTCTGCTTGAGATTTTAGGCACAGTCGAGTAGGGTACCAAAACGGGGAGGGATAAACCCTCCCCTCTTTATCAGAGCAAGGCGTGACACATGGATACGTTGGACTTCCTCCAGCGTGTTCTGCCAACAGGGGGAAAGTACTGCTCATGGGGTCGCGCGCAGCGGTTCTATGATACGATCAACGACTTGGCCGTAGCAGTACTAGACAGAGACCAGCGTGGGCAGGACACTTACTTCGCGATTTCTAGTTTCAAGGATGACAGCAGCCGCAAGCAGGTGAACATGCATGCGAGCCGCGTGCTCACCATCGACGTAGACTGTGGCCCAGACAAGCCGTTCCCTACATGGAAAGAGGGGCTGCAAGCCCTCGGCACGTTCGTGACAGAGGCGGGTTTACCCAAGCCATTGATCGTGCGCTCGGGTTATGGGCTCCACACCTACTGGGTACTCGACCGTGACCTCGACCGTGATGAGTGGACACCGCTCGCACGTGCGCTGAAGGACGCGGCCAAGGCCCGTGGCTTCGACATCGACACGACCAAGACGGCAGACGCAGCGCTGGTGCTGCGCCCTGTCGGAACCCATAACTACAAGGACCCGACTGCACCCAAGCTGGTGCGTGTAATCCTCGACGGCGGCGACACCACAGTGGATGCGATGCGCAAGGCGCTGGCGTACTACTACAATGCTTCGAACACCCCCGTGAAGCCCAAGAACAACGGACTGCGGGACAGCCTCGCAGTCAAGACCGACATGCCCCCAGCTGTGGGCAGCCTCATCGTCGCCAAGTGCGAGCAGATCAAGTGGGCCTCAGAGAACCAAGACAAGGTGGCAGAGCCACTGTGGTACGCCCTGATCGGTGTGGCTGCGTTCTGCGAGGACCCTGAGGGCACGGCCAAGATGTGGAGTGAGGACCACCCCGGTTACTCCGAGACAGAGACGCTGCGCAAGCTGCAGCACTGGCAGGAGCAGGCCACTGGGCCTACCACCTGTGCCAAGTTCGAGGCGGAGCGCCCCATAGGGTGCAAGGGCTGTCCGTTCGCTGGCAAGATCGGCAGCCCAGCGCGACTGGGTGTGCGGTACCAAGAGGTGGACACCAGCGCGACCGCACCGGACGAAGTCGTCACCGACATCCCTGTACCCAAGCCGTTCAAGCGCACATCCAACGGGCTGATGGCGACCATCGACGGCGCGGATGTACCCGTCTGCAACTTCGATCTCTACCCACTGAGCTACGGGTACGACGAGGCGTTGGGCTACGAGGTGGCACAGTTCATGTGGGAGCGCCCACATGTGGGCTGGCTGGTCCTCACGCTGCGGCTTGCCTATCTGGCCGACGGTTCCTACCGCGAGTTCGTCGGTGCTGTTGCTGACCAAGGCATCATGCTCGAGACCAAGCGGCAAACGGAGTACTTTCAGATCATGCTACGTGCTTACATCAACGAGCTGCGCAAGGTGCGGACAGTCACCAACCTGTACTCGACCATGGGTTGGAAGGAAGACAACGAAGTGTTTGTCCTCGGCGACGACCTGTTCCGCCGCAGTGCCAACGGCGTCGTGACCACAGAGACGATCCGCCTATCCTCCCGCAGCACGCGCGCGGGCAGCGACATGTACACCACGAAGGGCAACTTCGCCACGTGGAAGGCAGGCACCAGTCTGCTGCGCAAGGGCAAGCTCAACGCTCACCAGTTCTCCATAGGCATCGGGTTCGCTTCGATCCTCATGCAGTTCACAGGGCTCAAGGGTACGACCGTGTCGTTCTATGGCCCATCCGGTAGCGGTAAGTCACTGGCGCAGCTGATGCAGCAATCAGTATGGGGCGACCCAGAGAAGCTGCACTTCCAGTCCAAGTTCACCGCGAACTCTCTGTTCAACAGGTTTGGTACATACGCCCACCTGCCCATGACGGTGGACGAAGCCACGCAGATGTCCGACAAAGATGTTGGCGATTACCTGTACTGGGTGAGCCAAGGTCGCGACAAGGCACGCCTGTCCCGCACCGCAGAGGAGAAGGCGCCACGTGAGTGGGCCCTGTTCTCGACACTGTCTACCAACAGACCGATTACCAGCAAGCTGATATCCACAGGGCATGAGACGGACGCGCAGCTCGCGCGCCTGCTGGAACTACGGGTCAACAAGTCACCGCTGTTCGGCGACGGCACGGACTTCGGCCGCAAGATACACCGCCTGTTCACTGAGAACTTCGGGTGGGCGGGGCGCATGTTCCTGCACCGGATCATGGAGATCGGCGAGCAGGGCCTGCGGGCTATGATCGCAAGCGCACTGGATGAGTTCGAGGCACGGTACGGTATGAAGTTCGACGGTGTCGAGCGATACTGGGAGATCGCTGTTGTACTGACAGAGCTGTGCCTGCGGCTGGCCCATGAGTGGGGCATCATCGACTACGAACCCGTCGAGTGTACCAACTGGGTAATCATGCAGCTGGACTCCATGCGCGAAGCTGTGCAGGACAACGCACTGGACCACTTCGATCTGCTGGCTGAGTACATCAACGAGCACCTACGTGAGACCATCGTCGTGTACCACGAGGCGGGCAAGACACCGCAGCCAGTGTACGAGCTGATGCCTAAGGGTTCTATCCGCGTCCGCGTCGACGGTCAGCGGGTGCACGGTTCGACCGATCTTGTCGGTGGTGTGATGCTGCTGGAACGCTCGAACTTCCGCAAATGGTTTGCAGAGAAGGGCGGGAACCCGCGGGAGTTTGTCGAGAAGCTGGTCACAGATGGAGCCGACGCGACACCGAGATCAAAGAAGGCATCACTCGCCAAGAACACGTCGCTCTCCATGCCACAGTGCTACGTCGTCGGGATCAACCTGAACCACCCGCGCATGAACTCAATCCTCGAAGGGTTGCATCACGCACAGGAAGACGCTGTGTTCTCGAAGCTCATGCAGAGTGACTTATAGTCACTCTGCAATGTAGGCATCCACGATCTTCTGCGCCGCACTCCTTGAGGATAGCGGCGTGGTCTTCAGGAACCGCTCACTGGCACCTAGACGCTGCGATCTCAAGGCGCTGCGGACGCGGGACCTAAGGTTGACAACCTCCAGCCCTGTCCCCTCGGCGGACTCATTCCACTCTCGGGCCTCTGCATATAGCGCCTGCACCTTGGCGTTATCGCCAGCCACTGTGGCGGCTACGATGCGGTCGCGGTAGTACACAGACATAGACTTCTGGTACTCGGTGATGAGCTTGGCCTCACGGATAGCTCCGTACATTGCAGATGTTGCGCTCGGCTGGAGACCAAGTATCCGCCCCAGACCTATGGCTGCATTGTAGTCTTCAGATACTACATACCCGCGTTTGTCCACGATGGCCCCATGCTTATCGAAGGCGAACGCGTCCGATACGGCACGCACGAACGCGACCGGCGACTTCCGCAGTGTCGACTCAAGGGAGAAGGCTTTCCCCCCGGGCAGGATGTTGGCCACGTTGCCCGCAGTACCCACCATCTGTTGTATCCACGACGCCATCGGTCCGCCAATCGAGATAAGCTCGCGTGACACATCTGCTCCAGCGAGGCCAATACCCGTACCCGGTATGATATTACCATTGGAGAAACGCACGCCAGCGTCGTACGGAATGAGCCGGTTGAGCCCACCGCTCACAATTATCTCCCCCAAGCCGGGGAGCAGCTCGTCCCCTGTACGGCGGATAGAGTCACGGATGCTGGGCATGGGTATACCAAACTTCTGCGCGAGGGTGTTGACGAGGTCCTCGATGTCTTCGGCGTAGGGCACACCGCGCAAACCGCTGAGCAGTAGCAGTGACCCTAGCAGCAGCACCTGCCCAGAGCGCGGCAGATTGGCGGTGAGTGCCGCAGTGTTTACCGTAAACATCTGGAACATAAACGCAAACTGTAGCGGGCCGCCGCGGAACAGCGCTGGCCTGTCTATGGCGGTGTACCCCCCAAGCGTAGTCAGAACCATCTGAGTGGAGAACGCGGAGGCAGCCTCAGCGGCTTCTGCTCGTGACTTACCGGCGGCTAGGTGCCGCTGGAACATAAGCTCGAAACTTGCCAGCGCCGTGGTTCTACGCCCAACTTGTTCTGTCCAGTTGAACGGGGCCATGTACACCATCAGGAACTTCTGTGCGCCACCGGATGTGATACGCCCACGCGCCGAGCCCATAAGAGAGTTGGTCTGGGCAGCTTGGAGGATGCCACTGTCAATACCGAGGGCTACGAAGTCTCGCGCCTCAGCCGAGATACCCATCTCTTGCAGCTGCGCGGGGGTGAGGTCTTGCCAATACTTAGCTGTGTCCTTCTGCCCACCCAGTCCAGCGGCCACCTTCGTCGCCCGAACCATTGCAGCATACGCGGCGTACACCCCAAAGCCCCCGCCAAACCCCGTCTCGTGGTTCGTTGTGGCCAGTGCTGCGGGCGAGTTGACAAATCCACTCACGACGTTGAGCGCACCCGACGCCATCATAAAGCCGAGGTAGCTCACAGAGGTCAGCATCTGCACCATCGCGATGTGCTTGTTGTTTGCTAGGTCTGTCTCTAGCACACCCTTCTGCTGGTCGCGGAACGCCACCATCGACCGGGCCTCTGCGTAGAACTTGTTCCCGTCCGTGGGCGCATTTTCAGTGACATACCACCGGTGGTACTGCTCGAACTTCTGGCGCGCCACGCTGATCGCATCGTCGTTCGGGTTAGCCGCGGCCTTGAGTCGTTCGTACTCAGCCTTGAGCGTGTCGTACCTTTTCTTGCTGCCCGTCCACAGCTCCGCGGATTCACCCCTGATATCGAGCAGGGTATCAAGTTCCACACTTGTATTGTTCCGGGCGATGGTGGCTGCGCGCGACTCGATGTGTGCTGAGATCGCACTGGTCAAGTCGTTGGGTGCACCGGGTGTGAAGCCAGTCTTCAGCTGCCGCAGGATCGCACGGTTACCACTAGTGGTCGAGGCTTTAACAATGTCCTCCAGTTTCTGTGGCGTCAGAGGGATGTTAAAGCGCCGGATGAACCGCAGCGCGGCGTCGTGGCTGATCTCCGGGTCTGTAGTGGGTGCGTCAAGGGTGACCGAGCTTACCCCTGACAGATTGCCCTTCTTCATCACGAGCTTGCCACGACCGTTAGCAGCCTCTGGGTCCCACACTTCTACAGTAAACTCTTTGTCACCAAACAAGGTTGTGAGTTCCTTGGCCGCGCGATCAGCATCCGTCCGGCTTTTGTACTGCATGTACGGGGCCTGCTCGCGATAGCTCTCGCCGAGCACGTACCCTTTTCCGTCTGCCCCGGTGAACACCATGTTTGCTTGGAACTTACCCTCGCGCACGATAGGGACGTAGCCTGTCTGGATCGTGCGGACAGCAGCCTTCTCAGCGTCGTGGCTTGTAGTGAGCTGCCCAGCGATGAGTCCTACTTCGCGTTGGACCACGCGCCGTTTTTCTAGGCTTTCGACAGCGTTAGGGTCTGCCGCTGGTGGATTGTAGCGGGTGAGGAACCCGTCGATCATGTCGGTAAGTTCTTTCCGCTCGCTCTCGGGTAACGCTACGATGTCGTTGTTGTCCGCGTTTGGGGCAAACAACCCGTAGATACGGTCACGGCCAGTGCCCAGCAGAGCGGCGTTAAACTGAACGAGGAACTTTTCAGCCGCGGCTGTGTCGCGGGTCGAGGGGTCGATTTGCCCGCCCTCAAAGAGGGTCAGGTTTGCGTCTTGTATCTCCACGTACCGGCGGACAACACGGTCCAGCAGCGCGCGGTCACCATCTGTCATGGCGGCGTCCAGCGCCTTCGCCACTCGGCGGTAAGAGTTTAATCTCTCTTGGCCGTGCTTGGTGAGGATACTCTCCAGCAGCTCGACTGCGGTTGTGCCCATCGAGTCCAGCTCTTGGTTGAACGCGCCCCACTCAAGGTCCGTGAACTCCTGCTTCACATCGAGGTATGCCACCCCTGTGTATGTGTTGTTCTCGATACGTGCCTTGTAGTCCCGTGTGATGCGGTTCTTTGCACGGTCCGTCGTGGCTGCTGCAACAGCAGCGTCGCGCTCAGCCGCAAGCTCGGCGCGCTTCGCGTCAGTCATCTCGATATCTGTGTCGTAAGGCACACGCACACCTGCGGCCCACTGCCCACGCGACAGTCTGTTCCCTTCGAGGAGTTTCGTGAGCGTACCATCCTGAAGCTGCAGCTCGCCCGTCGCAGGGTTGCGCAAGAACAGCTTGGGTAGGTTGCGCATGGATGGCATCTTGTAGGCATGCGAGTGGTACATGCGGTTGGCTTTGAGTACGTACCCTGCCTTGGCGCGTCCGTCCACGCTGATCCCGCTACCGCCCATGCCGAGCTTGGCCAGCTTCTCGGCCCGTGGGTTGAGGGCGATGTCACGCATTGTCTGCATACGTGTGACCAGAGAGCGCGCAATGTTGGTTGTGCGCGTCATATTATCGAATACTTTTTGGAGCCCTTCGTTGCGCATACCACGGAAGACAGCCGGAGTAACTGTGTTACGCTTGAGTGAGTCCCACTTATCGGCGAGGTCCTTGGGCGAGAAACCCAGTACCTCTACGGCGCGCGTGACCTTGTCCAGTGCATCTTGGATAGAGGACGGCATGACCCGCCCCGGGTCGTCCACCGTGTGGCCTATTGAGCGGATAGTAACGTGCTCGGCTGCAGTGCTGAAGCGGCCCACCCCAGTGGGGTCCGTGCCTGCGTCGAGCTGGTGCATAGTATTAGCGATTAGGTCAGTGTTGAACACAGAGCCTTTCTCCCCAGTGCGCAGGTACCTGCCGCTCTGGTTCATAAGGTAGCGCGCGGCATCGTCGTCGAACTTGAAGCCGATATTGTTCAGCGCGTCTTTGGCCTTGGCCCACCACCGACGCAGGATACTCATCTCCACGCGCGCGGCGAAGTCCGAGAGGTATTCTTCAACAGCTTCTGCGCGGGGGATACCACGTGCCGCGACCATATCGTCGACGGCGATCTTCATGTAGGGCACGCTGTCGGTGTAGAAGGACTCCATGAGCGTGTTGAACTCGGACGCACCGAGCACGGACCGCATGCCGAAGTGGCCCAACACTTCGTGGGCGACGACAAACTCCAGCTGCTGGCGCGTAGCCACGCGGTCACTGAAGATGATGACTTGGTTATCGAAGAAGTAGCCCACCGCCGGTGCGCTGTCGAAGTCGCCTTGGCTGCGCGCGGCTGCAGCGCGCTTGTAGAGCGCAGGGTTGCGCTGCTTCATGTCGGCCTGACTTGCGAACACAGACAGCTCGGGCTTTACCTTGAACTTGTTGAGTATATTCCGGGCGATCATACGCTGCTTGCCGATGGCCAGCGGGACTGCGCGCTTACCATTACCAAGGACAACATCGGCCAGCGACGCGAGCGAAAACGCACCGCCGGAGTTTGTGTTGGGCGTGGTGTGGGCGATCTGCCCCATCTTCTTGTTCGGCGAATTGTTCACCGTGGCGTAGCCAAGGACGTCTGCCTTGGGGTCGCTTTTGCGCACGCGTGCCACAAGCCCCCTGAACCGCGCCTCGAAGGCAACCATGCTGTTGTCGGGCACAGAACCGGAGTTGAACATGGTGACCATGTTCTGGAGTTCTTTGCCCGCGAAGTCCGCATCGGCCCGGTCACCACCGAGGCTCCCGTGGTTGTTCGCGCGCTCCACATACGCAGCGAGTTCTTTGTACTGGGTGGCGGACAGGTTGAGCTCAAGCACATCCAGCGCGGCCGCTGCCACCTCTGGGTCAGAGTTCTGACTAAGCACGGTCAGTTCTACACCCGCGTCAAGCTCCGCCTGCGTGAGCAGGGTACGCTTCTTGCGCGCATCGTTGGTGATTACACCCTCGGCGGTCTCCACAGCGCCCATTGCTATAGACCGGTCGAGCTCTGTGGCTGTCTGCTCCGCCGGTAGCTTTACTTTCTTTGGCTTCGCAGGCTTCGCCGGGGGCGGTGCTACTTCAGCTTCCCGAACAGGCTGTTGTTCTTGGGTGGTATCCTCTTGGGCGGTTTCTTGGGTACCCTCTCCGGTAGCGGTTTGCCCTTCGGTGTCACTGCTTCGAACTTCTCCGCCAGCTTTGGGTCCTTTGCGTAGAGTGCTCGCCTTTGCGCCTTGCTCACGAACGGCATCAGGTTTTCCTCTCTTGAGGGTGGGCTTAGGAGCCGGTGGTGTGGGTGGGGTCTTCACGCGCAGCGCCCAGCCGCCCGCGACTTCCACAGGTTCGAGGTCTTTCGCGGTGACAGCTTTGCCAGTCTCTTGGTTGATCTGCTTCGCCACGCGCTTGCGGTTGGCCGGTGCGTTGGCCTGCGCCTTGTTCCGGAAAGGTGCGCCAGCTTCTGTACCATAGGTGTTGGCAGGTAGCGGCGGGCGGGCGCGTTCCATGCGCTGGCCCAGCGCACGAAGGGCAGCGGCCATACCCTGCAGGTCTTGCTGTGCAGCCTCAGTCGCACGGGCGGTAGCTACCTGCTGCTGCATAGCATTGATGTCGGCTTCACGCGTGGCGGTTACACCAGTGGCTACCAGTGGCTCTGCCTTGCTGACTTTACGCTTCACAAGCCGCCCGAACAGGGCAGCGTCTGCGGTACCCGCGCGCACTGCCATAACCCATTCGCGCTGGGCCTTCTTGTTGAGGCGCGGCAGCGACGGAAGTACGTCCGGGTTGGACTGGTCAGCGCGTACCTCCTCCCAGCCACCGTAGGCTGCGTCGTATTCACGAGGCGTGATCTCGCCAGTCGGTGTGGGCTCCACTGCGATCTCGGTGGGTGCTGCAGCTCGTTCTGCTGCAAGCGCTGCAGCTCGTTCTGCTGCAAGCGCCGCTGCTGCCTGCTGCTGTCTTTGCTGCAGTGCCATTAACTGCTGCTGTAACTGGTTTGGTGCAGTCACTGGGGGTGCAGATGAAATGGGGAGCGGGAGATTAAGTTGTGGGTCCGCGGTAGGTGCTACTGGCACGGGCGGAAGTAAGGCAGTATCCTGAGTCAACCCACGCGGCGCGCCAACCAGTTGTTGCCCTGTTAGCCGCGCCTGCGTGGCTGCGCCTATACCCATTTCTGGCGACGTAAACATTTCTTGCTGCCCAGCAGGCGCGGCCGCGGGCGCTGGTAGTCCAAGCGGGGCAGGAGCTGGTAGTCCAAGCGGGGCAGGAGCTGGTAGTCCAAGCGGGGCAGGAGCTGGTAGTCCAAGCGGGGCAGGGGCAGCGTCCGCTGGTGGTCCAAGCGGGGCAGGAGCTGGTAGTCCAAGCGGGGCAGGGGCAGCGTCCGCTGGTGGTTCTTGGCGACCCTGTAGTATATCAGTGGGCTTACCTGCGCGCAGGTTGACCACACCACCGATACCACCGCCGACGACTGCACCGGCTACACCGGCTTCGATAAGGCGCGACAGGTATTCGTCGGTGTAATCCCCACCGAACTGCTGGCCGCCAGCCATGACAAGCGCTTCTTGTCCGGCCTCGGTTACACCTTCCAACCCTGCGCCGATTCCGGCGCCAGTGCCTGCGCGGCGGAGCAAACCACCGGCAGCATTTGAAAAGCCGAACAGCCGGCCCGCAGCGATAGCTTCCGGGATCGTGGACAGCACAGCGTAGGGGACACCAATGGCAGCGGATATCGCGCGAGCGTCCATGTTCTCTGGCCCCGCGCCTTGCCGGCGGGTCTCACTGTATACGTCCGAGACGCCTATGGCGTAGTTGTTGACCGCCGTCGCAGCGGCTGCACCGCCGATGCGGGCCAGCAGTTTCTTCTGCGCGGTCGAGGCTGCGCCCCGCGCGTAGGCTTCTGCGGCTTCTCTGGCTGCGCCTTTGATAACGCTTTTTGACAGCAGCGCACCGAAACTACCGACGGCTGCGCCGATAGGATTACCAGACGCAACACCACCAGCGGCTGCGCCGACGAGCGCGGTACCAATACTCTCGAGGATGTTCGGGCCCTGCTGACCAAGCACAGACACAGCGTACTCAATCGCGCCTAGCTCGCCAGAGGCAACCTCTGCGGCCGATACTTGGAAGGGCGACAGGCGCTGGAGTTCTTCGCTGGCACGGTTGACGACGCCCGCACCTGTCTCCTCTGCCCCAAGGAACTGCAAGCCTGCGCCGCCGAGGGTCTTCAGGTTCTGCACCCCGATGTCGAAGCTACGCCCGAAGCGTGTGCCCAACTTGGGGTTTTCGATACTCGCCAAGTACTGTTCAAACATACCGGTGCCTATCCGGGTCCACGTCCCCCCCGCGGGTGGCTGCGCAGGCTCTGCGTCCAAGAGCGCCCGGGACTGCACGGCAGAATTGTAATCCTCCGCGTCGAAAGCGTACCCGTTTACAGAGAACAGGTTGCGAGCTTGGTCAAAGTAGACCGCGGGCCCGGCCGGCGCCTGCGGGGCGCGCATCGTAGTGTAGTCAGGCGCGGGCAGGTTTACTACCTGATCGAAAGCAACCTGTACATCTGCCATGGTCGCGCCCAGCGCGCCTAGCCCACTGGCTCGGGACGGGTCTCGTAGCGCGACACCGAAGGCATCTTGGGGGCCAAGCTCCATAGCCGCTGCGCGCGACTCTGGCACCATCAATCCAGCACGTTCTACCATGGGGTCACCTTATTTTATATCTATGCGCGTAGAAGTCGGACCCGAGACCGTGTCACCATTGGCCTTCGTAATCCGTCCGTCAGGGTTTACTAGGTACATCTCGCTGCTGTCCTTCTTGTACAACACAATCCCTGCGTCTGTCGCCTCTACTGCGAACTCATTTTGCCTAAGTAGTTCTAGCGCTGCGGCGTTCTCTCCTGTTTGTACCAGCTTGGCAACTTCTAGCATCATTGTATTTATTGCGTCCGCGTCCTTGCCGCGCCGTTCAATATCAGCCGTAAACATCGCTTCGTTAACCGCTGCCTGCTGGGTCCGGTACGCGCTGTCCGTGGTTTGCTGTACGTAGGCTTTGAGTTCCGCAGCTGTAAGCCCGTCTGCGTACACTTGACCGTTTGCCAGTAGGTTGAACGTACCGCCGACACGTGGTTGGATTTGCACTGGCGTACCCGTTGCAGTGGACAATGCACCAGCGGCCATGGAGAAATCGCCCATTTCCATACGCGCGACTGCCTGCGCCCCTTGCAACGCCTGATACGCGCTGCGCAGCTGAAGACGCTGGAACTGCAGCGCCGATGCTTCCGGTATATTGCGAATCGCTACGTAGTACTCCATTAGTTGCTCGAGCTGGGCGTCTTGTTGCCTAAGCATTTCCATCTCTTGGGTCATACGCGCAGGGCCAGCGTCGATAACTTTTGGGTTAATCGGGGGTGCCGGCGCCCCTCGTGGGCTGCCTAATATTTCACCCGCGACTGTACCAAGGGTGGTTGCAACGCCCGCAGCGACAGTCGCCCGCGCTCCGCCGGGCGGTACGTATGTGGGCGCTGGCGTACTCGGACCGAAAGATAGGGGCTGCACGCCCATGGCAGGTGTATTAGGCCCAAACGACAGGCCCGCGCGTTGCGCGCCCGGCGCAGCGGCGGGAGCAGCGGCGGGAGCAGCGGCGGGAGCAGCGGCAGCAGTACCTAAATCAAGCGTACCGCCACCGGGGAGACGTACTGCTATAGGCGCGCTGGGTTCAGCGTCAGCTTCTGCTTGTGCTATAACAGCTTGGAACTCTGCGGGCTCCATGTCGAAGTCTGCAGCGGACAAACCAGTGGTAGCAGATAACCCCCCGCGCAGGTTTGTACGGGCGACGTTGTACGCCTGATCTGACCGCTGTTCCAGATCAGCGGCTAGCCTCGGAGCGCCTAAAAATGCAGCTCCGGCCCCTGCTAGGTCAGCTAGTGCACCGTACGCCCCGGTAGCCAAAGCACTACCCGCGCCTGCGGCGCGGTCAAAGATACCGCCTTCCAGTGCTGCCGGTGTCGGCAATAAAGCCCCACGTACCTCGGCTCCGAAAGACTCAGCTTCTGCAACTCGTGAGTCTGCTTGAGGGGCTACTGGCGGCGCTGGCGAGAATGTTATCCCAGCGTCTGATAACGCAGCGCTGGAACTCGGCGGTACGTTCCGCCGCGAGTTGGACGCGCCCTCGAACTTGCCGATCCAGAGATAAGCAAAAGCGCCTGCGGTCATAGTCTCGGGGTCACCACCATTGAGGCGGACCTCGTCAGCCCCAACAACTGCGGATGCTAACTGGTCGGGGTTGCGCAGTAGGTTTACTGCGCCTGTAGCCCCCTGCTGGTGGGCCAGATACAGCTCGCCGCCCGTGGGCTGCCGCCCCAGTGCTTGCTGTAGCGCAGTCAGAGAGACGGCGGTGTACCGCGCAACCCCTTGCGTAGCGTCCATCGGGTCGTTTGGGTTCTGTACGTTGTACTCCTGTGCAGTGCCACGGAGAAGCTGAAACAATCCCGAGGCGGTGCTGTTCGGGTTGCGCGCTCCGGGGTTTAGGCTGCTCTCTACCTCGGCAAGGCGGCGGAAGTAACCTTGTGGTAGGCCGCCCTGCTGCTCTAACTGCGCCCATACCGGGGCGAGGCGCGTGGTCAAAGGGGTGTCCTGCTGACGTGCAGCGACAGTCGCCCGCGCTCCCGCGGGCGGTACGTATGTGGGCGCTGGCGTACTCGGACCAAAAGATATGGGCTGCACGCCCATGGTCACGGGCTCCATGGCAGGTGTATTAGGCCCAAACGACAGGCCCGCGCGTTGCGCGCCCGGCGCAGCCACGACGCCAGAGTCGGTCGGTACTGCTGCTGCTTCCATACCGGGGAGTGACAGCCCCGCTGCGTGCTTCTTTAGCGCGGCTTCGAGCCGAGCCCGTTCAGCTGCGGCTATTACGCGGTCTTCTTCGATCCGGCGCTGCTCCTCGGTGCGTATCTTCATCTGCTGGTCAACAGAGTTACGAGCCTGACGCGAATTAAGCGTCTGCTCCCGCTGCGTCTGCACTGCGCGGCCAGCGGCCATACCTGCTTCAGCACCGGCCGACGGCGAGATACCAGTCGGGCCGTATGTGGGTATCAGGTACCCTTCTTTTGTCGTAGCTACCACAGCGTGGTCTCCTTAGCTGGTGCCAGTTGCAGGCGTAGTAGGCTTATTGTCGAAAAGGTCTTTCAACGAGTCCGCGGTGGACGTGAACGCGGCTCCGCTCTGCCCCAAACGACGCAGGCGTTCTGCTTCTTCCTCTGCGCGGCGCGCACGGTCGGCATCTGCCTGCAACATGAGTCCAGCGGCGGCCCCTTGTGGCGCTGCGCCTAGCCCGCTCAAAGCGGTAATACCTGAAGCCTGTGCGCCGTCAGCTCGCATCTGTTCTTGGGCAGCAGCACCGCCACCGGAGCGTGCGGCGTCAATGGCCGTACGACGTTGCAGTTCAGCGGACATTCCCGGTGCCTGCCCGCGGCTCAGGTCGAGCCCGGCACGCTGCGTCGCAGCAGAGGCTTGGCCGTAAGCCAGCGCAGGGTTGGCAGTACCACGGGCGATTAGGTCACGGCCCTGCGAAACGAGGTAGTCGTACTGCGCGCGGTTGGTAGCCGACAGTTCTTCTAGTTCCCCTTGGAACCGCTCACGCAGTGCGATCTCCTCGGTGGTTAGGCCCTCAGTTGACCCATCGGCAAGCGAGGCCGCGAGACGCGCCTGCTGCACGATAGACAGAGCATTCAGTACAGTCGCCCCAGTGGAAGCGATCTTACCTACGGTGCCGAGGAAAGTGCTGGGTACTGCTGCTGTTGCAACGCCGGGTGCCGCTGTCGCGACGCCGGGTACTGCTGACGCAACGCCGGGTGCTACTGTTGCAGCCGTACCTGCTGCGGTGCCTGCGGACGCACCGTAACCAGTGCCGAGGAATCCGCCGGAAGTACCAGCACCAAGATAGGGGCTGGCGAAACCGAAGGTACCGCCGATAAGGGCGCCTTCACCGAACGACCCGCCGGTGGCAACGGACGTGACCCCGCCTATCGCGGCACCAACCAGAGGTGCACCGAACGCGCTGGTCATAACTGGCGCAAGAGCAGGCACGGCTGTGGCAATGCTCGCTGCTATGGCGGGCGCGAAAACGATGATGGCTATGGCCGCGGCGACGCGTAGTAATTTCTTGAAGAACTTTTTCATTTCGCTGCCCCTTCTTGCTTATACTGCTGGAGCAGCTTGTCGAAGAACTCAGTACCCTTCGCGCGCACCACGTCCGCTGGGATAACGTACTCGCCCTCGTGGGCGTTGATCGGAATGGACCCATCGGGCTTGGGGCTACTCGCTGGCAGCGGGCCGCCCTCTTTCATAGACATCATGGGCTGGCCACCACCGGAGATGACTTGCTCACCGACCTTACCGATCAGGTACAACAGCAGCATTACACCTTGGTTGTAGTCGAGGGGCAGGTCTTCCTCGTCCAAGAATCCGTTCTGCAGCAGCGACTGCCTGATCTGCGGGTACATCTGTGGGTTCTCTAGTCCGACGACTGCGAGCTGGCCGATCATCTGGATGCTTTCTGGTGTCACCTCACCGGACTGCAGCCCTTGCTGAATCTCTACTTGGATCGCCTGTACCTGCTGCGGGTCACGGCGAATGAGGTCTTGGACCTGTGCCTCCAGAACCTGCGGGTTCTCCGTGGCGTCTATACCACCGGGCTGTTGTAGGCCGGGTTGCTGCCCGGGCATACCGGGCTGGGGCATACCCGCACCGGGGGGCATTGCTGTCTGAGGGCGAACCGGCATACCGCCGGGGCCAACCATACCACCCATCTGGTAGCTGGGCATAGGTGGTGGGGCCATGTTGTTCATTGGTATTTGCTGCGGAGCCTGCTGTGGCATGGGTACTGACTGCAGCATTGGCGCCGCGAGCAGCTGTGCCAGCGCGGGTGGCAGGTCCAGCGAGGTCGTGGACTGTGGGGCGTTTGCCGCGGGGCGGTTCATATTCTGCATCGTTATCTCCCGAGTTGCTGTAACAGCGCGTTCAGCGCGGTCCGTAAGGTGTTTACATCCGCAGACAAGTTCTGCACGTCACGCAACAAGTTCTGGTAGTCGGAAAGGCTTACTAACTGTACACCACTTACAGTATATCCGCTACCCCGTGCTGACAAGCTGGTAAACTGAGCGGTCGCCGCTGGTACGGATACTGCGTCCCGCGTAATTGCGCGACTGGCGCCATCGAGTTCACCGCGCGTGCCGGTCAGCAGCTCGACGTTCTCTTTCATAGCCGACAGCAACTGGTACTGGGCCGCCTCAAGTCCAGAGGGGGGTAGCGCGGGTAATGCTGTGAACCGGGGCATCAGACACGCACCAGCGTTGAGGGTGTTTCGCCTATGTGGATCGACCGCACGCGGATCGTGCCAGACACGCCAAACTCGAACGTGTCAGACTTATAGCCTGCGGGCAGGCGAAATATATCGCCGCTCTCCAATGTCGTTGTGAACTCCAGCTGCTTGTCAACGTAGAGGCTGAACGTCAGTGGGTCGTCTTGGTCCCAGTTCTCCTCGGCTACTTCCCAGTTGATGTCTGCGGTACCCCACACAGACGAGAAGACTGCGCCGGTGTAGTCAGCGACGACACGCGCCGCACCTACGTTGGTGTACAGCGGGGTGATGAACGTCTTGGACTTCCACTGCAATGTAGCTGTGGGCTGCGTTGGATCGTCCCAACGGTAGACGTCGCCGTTCTCACCGCTGGTGTAGTACAAGATGTTTGTAAGGGGATCGTACCACGTGGCAGTGAACGTGTAGTCACTGTTCACAAAAGACGCGCCGCGCTCCAGCACTTCGTAGACAAACGAGCCCGCGCTGTGCGCCGCGAAGTAAGTCTCTTTGTAGTTGGCACCCACTACGGTCTCGGGGTCGAGCGCTGCGTTCCATGTGTCGCTGCTGTGTACTTTGGCAGACAGAATCTGCGCCCCGGCCAAGGGGCCCATGGAAACCAACCCGTCATGGGAGGAGAATACAACGCCAGTGGGAGTCAACGCCACACTGCGCCGGCTGACACATGGGTACCGTGCGTCTGCCTTCTGGATCGACAGTGTCCGCGGGTCGTTACCAGCAACATAGTATGGATAGCTATCCGTAAGTACGATCAAGTCCCCAGCGATTGGTATGACCTTGACGATGTTGTGCTCCAGTGAGCGCTTATACTCCACTGGCCACGCGTGAAACTTATCGGGCTCGGAGAAGTATAGGTCGTTACCCACAAACCCCACGAGGATATTGGTCTTGAGGACAGCCAGACCCTGCAGGTCGTCGGGCGGTGCGTTGTAGTTGTCCGTAGCCAAGATGTTTAACAGGCTGCGGAAGCTAAAGTCGTCCACAAAAGTGTACACGCCACCGTCGCCCCAGTACCGAGCCGGGTCCGTCGCGCGCTCCGCGCTATCGTAGTAGAGCGTGCCGGTCGCTACGTCGTCTGCGACGTCAGCTGCTGTCTGCGCGTACTCGAACGTGTACTGGTCTATGAGCGCCGTTACGACGCCGTCAGTTATGTTGAAGCTCGCTGGGGCCGCGCCGCTGATCTTGACCCGGTCACCTTCCAACAAGTTGTGTGGAGACTCCAGTCGAACGCGGGACACATTCGATGCGCGCGTCGCGCGTACCAGCGGGTTGGGGAACCACAGGGTGGTCAGCCGCAAGAACTCACTGGTGCCGTTTGCCGCCGCGAGGGACCGGTATAGCCGAATACCTCGCACGAACGTGCCCGCCGGAGGTGCGGTCGGTAGCCCTGCAACAGTGGTGATCTGGCCTTCTTTTATGAACAGCGGTTCAGACGGGATGGAGCCTACAGACTCCTCCTGCCATGGAGTGAACCATGTGTACACGTAGTTGCGTGCAAGCACCGCGCCACCGAGATCGACCTTGCCGTCTGTGTTCGCGGTCGTCGTGACAGCGGGACCAGCTGCTCGGTACGTGAGCGTCGTAGCGTCGACGACCGTAATATCGGCCGTAATGTTCAGGTCCCGGATGTCCCACCGCGCATCGCCTGACCGGGTAGCGGAATCCGGTGCTGCAGTGGTGAAGGTGTTCGCGTCGACAACAGTGATGTTGTACGCGCCGGGCAGTGCGCCGCCACTGGTAAACTCCACGAACACCTGCGCGCCTGTCGTCAGCCCGTGCCCGGTGATGGTCACTGTGACAGCACTGCCTGCTTGGCTATAGGTACCCGTGCGGAACGCAAAGCCAGAGATCGTGGCAAATGCACCGGTCTTGAGATTGTGCGGTGCCGCTGTGACCAGTGTCACGTTGTTACTGTCGTCGCGCGCGAAGCTCGCCGATGTTGCTGGTGTAAATGGGGTCGCGGTCGCGGTAGGTGTCGCTGTTGGGAGCGGCAGCCCTAGCTCGTAGAAACCTGTGGGGTATGGGGCTGCGCCGGTAGTGGCAAGCTCGTAGGTACTAACCTTCGGTACACCATCACCTGCGTAGTAGAACCGCTGCTCGTCGATCTCGTCCGCTGCGGGCGTGACGATGTCCACGTCGCCGGGCCATGATAGCCACACGGGTTCGTCTGTATCAGGATCGCGCAACGCGTAGAGCGTACGGGTTTCCCCCGTACGCCCTGTATTCGCAGTAATGACCGGCAGTGGGTAAGGTATAAGATCACCAGAGTAGAGCTTGCAGTTCTCCGCTACTTGCGCGGCGGTATCCGGCAATAACTCCGCAGAGTTCTTCGGCACAACGCCGAGAAAGTTGATGATCTTTAGGGCGGTCACTTTTTCTTGCCTGCCTTCTTCATGCACTTACCCATCGCCTTGCACTTGGTTGGGTTTGGGCATCCGGGACAGGGCTTGAACACCATGCCGCCTTTTTTGTAGCTCATCGGTTTCGTCTTCTTGTCCATCATCGGTGTATTTCCTCGGTTACGCCAGCTCAAAGTGCGGGCCGTCAATGAAGGGGCGCTTCCCCTGACTGCGGCGTAAGTCCACGTACTCATTCATAGCATCTTCCGTTGTGCCGTTCCACTGGCGAATATCTGGGATGTGCCACGCGGCACCCCAGCGCAGAATAGCTCCGGTCTCGACAGCGGCCTGCTTCATCGCGTCAGCAAGATCGTCGTACAGGTTCAGTTCCCACGAACCACGGCTACCGATGTAGGCCATCAGGTCAACGGCCTTGCCGTCCAAATGCTTGGAGCGCATGGTCTTGCTCGCACCTTTGTCGACTAGGACCCGCTGTTCCTCTATTGTACGGAGTCCGCAGATCACACCAAAATCAATCTTCGTGGTCAGGATCGCCAGCTTCACAGTTGCCACGAGCTGTTCGTCTACACCCTGCAGGTTGCTCATGCTGCGCTCTGAAAGTCTAAAGCTCATGTGTTTTCTCCGTTGTGTTGCTTGCGCCGAAGTAGAAGGAGATGACAGCAGATGCGCTACCCCCCAGCCAGCCTACAGCAACGTTGATGAGACCAAGGTCGGCACCGTGGTCGATGAACGTCACTGCCCCAACGTAGCCAAAGAACGCAAGCAGCGTCCCTACGGCAAGGACGGTGGGCGTCATATCTTTAACGCTGGCGTGGCGGCGACGCGCGCTGTCTCGGTCTGACGCAGCGATCTTAACCAAATCCACGTCCAGCTGTTTCATGCTGACCTTGAAGTCCGCCTCGACCTTTTTGATTTCAGCCAGCTGCGCCGGTGTGGCGTTTGTTACCGCAGCCTCGACCGCTTCCAAGGTTGACTCAGGGAGACCCAGCTTGTCGGCCACCAGCTTAATCGCCATGCCGCCCAGCGGGCCGCCTATCGCGGTTGCAAGCGTGGGGGCCACCGCCCCGAGTATTGCCGTCAGGTTTTTCATTGTTGCAGGTCCTTCAAAAACATTGCAAAAAAGTACAGCAGCCCGCCGCCTATGCCGACAGTAGCAAAAAGCGTGGCGCCAAGGAACACTTTTTCAAAGAACGCTTGCTGCTCTGCGATTACGGCTTGTCGTTGCTTGCGCAGCTGCCCCTCGGTGCGCAGGATTTCCTCCCATGTTCCCATGCCGTAGGTCATCGAAACCCAGACCTTGAGCTCGTAGCGCTGCGCTTCGATCTGCTTGCGGGCCAGCACCGCCTGCGTGGCCATCGCCTCGATGTTACCGGAGCCTGTCAGAAGCCGCGTGATAACGCTTGGATTCTTCGTGGACTTCTCAATCGCGGAGATTTGCGCAGAGGCACCCATCCACTTCTGGATGTCACCGTGCATAGACTCAATATCGCGGCCGATCTCGAAGCCGCGCTTGAGCATCGAGAACGCTTTACTGGCGGCGCCTATCGCTAAGGTGACTGAAGCTGGGTCCACATCACTTCCTCAAGTGCTGTTCTATATTGTCGAGCTTTTCCATCACTGCCTTAAAGGATTCCTTGACCTCTTTGAACTCGCGGTCGTGGGCTTCCTTGGTCGCAGAAATTTGCGCCTTGATGACCGCAATATCTGTCGTGTTGGCCTGCGTTTTGTTGTGCAGCATCCAGACGGCACCCGCTATGGGGGCTACAATCCACTGCATGATGGTGTTAAGCACGTCCATCGGTACGCTCCTTGATTTCGTCCATGCAATCCAACAGGCACTGGAAGGCAGCGATCGCTGCGCCCGCCAGTGCATCCTTTTCTCTCAACCACTTTACCAGAGCTTCGGCTTCCGTGGCAGCAAAAAAATGCACATGCCGGGTCGGCAAGTTGCGCCCCGCGTCCTTGAACTTCTTCTCGGTCACGCGCCCGCCGCGGCGGTGCGCACCGACCAGTACATACGCAGCACCCCCGATACGCTCGGGGGTGGTCAGTGTTCTGGTGAATGTCTGCGCGGCGGTCAGGGGCCGGGGCACCATCGGGAGCATGTCAACCATGTCGAGCGTCAGCTCCCCAGATACCTGCGCGTAAGGCGGCAAGTGTGGGTCGATCCGCTCGTGGATTAAACGCAACGCGCCAAGCCAGTCACACCACTGCTGCGATGTGATCGTGGCTTGTATCATCGCCTGCCCAAGCGGGTGCTCCTCGCAAGCGTGGTGCAGGTGGCGTGTTGCGTCAAAGAGGGTCATCACTTCTTCTCAAGTTCCGCAATGTCAAGAACGGTCAGGCCGTTGTCAAACACTCGGTTATCAAGAGTTGCCATGCTGGCCTCCGCTGTTAAAAGATGTGCGCACTATAGCGCGATTTTGGTCGTGTGGAAAGGTCGCTGTTAGCCAGCGTCGGGATACGGGAACCTTGTGCGGATTTCCTCACGCTTTGCCAACCATTCGGCTTCTGTCGCCTCACCAGCCTGCCACTTGAAGAACAGAGGGTCAGCTTCAGCGGTGTATGCTGACTGGCGTTTGGCTTCCTGTTCGGCTTCCTGTTCGGCTTGTGTGGGCGGGGGTGGGGGAGGTGGGGGAGGTGGTGCAACGTAAGGTGCCGCAGTTGCCTTGGCAGCGTTGAAAACCTGTGCGCCGATTGGCTCCACATCATTTGGGT
>Ga0222669_1000066_pt1 | contig 37738 bp, 51 predicted proteins | sample AntAcemetagen730_FD_179848 | JGI IMG/M metagenome (GOLD analysis project Ga0222669, IMG submission 179848) | Saline water microbial communities from Ace Lake, Antarctica - #730 | ecosystem: Environmental > Aquatic > Non-marine Saline and Alkaline > Saline | place: Antarctica: Ace Lake...
CAGATTATGAGTACGGAAGCGGAATTGGATGCCCGAATGGTGAATAAGGTTGTTACCCATTCAACAACCAAAGGAGAGAGACGTGAATCAACTAACCATCGCCAGCCTGACGATCACCGCACCGCTTTTAATTCTGAAGCTCGGTGGTGCAACGGCTTTGCCGTGGCTCTGGGTTCTCTGTCCGCTGTGGCTGCCTGTTGTGGTGGTTATTGGGATTTGTGTGGTGTCTTTTGTTTATCACGTTTGAAAGGAGCCTGAAGCCAGTGCAACGAATGGAGTCAATCAGATTCACCGTACCAGGGGAGCCAGTTCCCCAACCCCGGCAACGGCACAGGATCGTAGGGAAAGGACCAAAGGCGTTCGTCCAGAACTACACGCCCGCAAAACATCCGGTCAACGATTATAAGCAGGCGATCCAGAAAGCAGCTTCGAGAGTGTTTGCTGGCGAACCTGTTGAATCACCGTTGCTATTGGAAGTCGTGTTCATCTTTCCCAGGCAGGCAAATAAGAACTGGAAAACAAAACCGATGCCGCGATACCTGCATCATCAGAAGCCGGATATAGACAACCTGCTGAAAGCTTTAAAAGACGCTCTGAATAAACACGTTTGGAAGGATGACTCGCAGGTCTGCAAGGTCTCGGCGACGAAATGGCGAGCAGCAGGCGACGAGCAACCACGGACTGAAATCACAATTAAACCAATACACGGGTAAATCAATAAAGGCAGGAGGCAGAATAGTGGTAGTATTGAGTTTATGTGACCGCACTGGCGTAATGGTGCGACCGTGGGCAGATGCAGGATATGAGTGCGTGTGTGTTGACTGGCAGTATCCAGCGGGGGAAACGATTGACGGGAATATAACTTTTGTTGGTGCAGATCTTCACACCTGGATCCCTCCCTATGGCGAGGACTACGCGATTGTGTTTGCCTTCACTGACTGCACAAACCTGTCTGTCAGTGGTGCGCGATGGTTTAGGTCAAAAGGGCTGACAGCATTAAATCAGGGGGCAAACCTGTTCGGGCGAGCAAAGTCAATCTGCGAGGCAATTGGAGTGCCGTACCTGCTAGAGAATCCGGTATCAACTCTGGCCAGCTATTACCGCAAACCAGATTACACATTCAACCCCTGTGACTATGGCGGCTACCTCAATCCAAACGGGGACGCATACACTAAGAAGACATGCCTCTGGACTGGCGGCGGGTTTTTAATGCCGGAATCGAAAGGAGTGGAGCCGGTCGAGGGAAGCAAGATGCACCTGATGCCACCAGGGGAAGACCGTGCGAACTTGAGAAGCGTAACACCAGCAGGCTTTGCGCGGGCTGTATTCGAGGCAAATAACATCCCCCTATCCAACCCCTGAAGCACTGGTAAGGGCGAGGCAGTATTAGGATTGAGTTTATGTAACACCTTAATGGAGGAGAGACGATGGAAAACGGATTCAGCAGAGGAGGCCATCTCAGAATTACAAGGAGAATAGATAGATGAGCGAGCAGAAGCCGTACATCGTCTCCCGCGCGTCAGATGCTCTTGGAGATAGTCCACCATGTGAGGGGGCGTATAAGGCAACATTTATCGGCGGCGGTTCGGTCTGGATGATCGAGATACCGAATCTGCTGGAATTTGTTGAAGAATATGGGCGTTGTGTAATCCATAAAAAGGACCGGGGATACACCCGCATACAAATCTATGACGACTGGATCGAATAGATACAAACGCCGGGAAGCCCAGCTATTTGCGGCAATGTACGAAATATCTAATCTCAGGAGCCAATAACAATGCCAGATAAACAGATAGAGCGATTTCATCCAGGGGGCTACATTGCCGATGAAATGGTGTGCCGTAACTGGGACATCAAAGACCTTGCGTTGAAGTCAGGGCTAAACGTAGAGAGGTTGCAGCCGATTTTAGACGGAACAGCAAGCGTGCTGCCCGTTGACGCCTTCGGCCTATCAAGGGCATTTGGGACGAGTTGCAGACTATGGCTGAACATTCAGCGATCGTATGACAGGGAGTCCAGATAGATGCGTGAAATGCCCAACCGAGCCGACGGCCCCACACCGGAAGAGATACACCGGATGTGTGCAGAGATTCGGGAGGGCTGGAGCGAATCGGAATACTTGCTGCGGGAAGTTGAGAAACGTCGTGCGTGGTGCGTGCCAGAGGCGAAGAAACCGAATTTTACAAAATCAGAAAGGGCGTGAGTGATGAGGTGGCAAAAAGAACAAATGGACCCAAAAGAGAGACTGTTTGATCGTCACCGTGACCGCAGCAGGCATTCAATACTCAGACAAAACATGCATCAGCGGACAGGATGCACTGAATGAACTAGGGGCGTTAATCGAAGTGAATACATTTCAAGGAAGGAGTAATCGTGGCTAAAAAGAAATGGCACACCGCAGACTTATACAAGCTTCTCGAAGCTAAGTACCCACATCCGCAATATGCGTTTATCGGGGAAGTACCAAACGGTACATCGTACAACAAGACCAGATCAGCAGATGCACTTGCAATGGGTTGCTGGCAATCAGTTGGTATTCATCTCAGTGGATTTGAAATCAAGATCAGTCGATCTGACTGGCGAAAAGAATTGAACGATCTCAGCAAGGCGCTGGCTTTTCAGCAGCACTGTCACAGATGGTGGATTGTCGCGGCCCCGGGCATTGTGAAGCTCGAAGAAATGCCAGCCGAATGGGGATTGTTGGAACCACACGGATCAGGGTTGAGGGTCAAGCGGGCTGCTTCGTTGCGTGAGCCAGAGTGCCCTGACTTTGGGTTTATTGCCGGAATGTTACGCCGGACATGTGAAGTGAACGAATCTAAAAGTGAAATCAAAAAGGCTCACGATCAGGGTTATAGATCTGGGCATATGGCTGGCAAGGCATCTGGCGAGCTGTCTCTGAGCTATAGCCGCGATCGATACAAAAGCAAATCTGAGTCGCTCGAAGAGGATGTGAAACGCTTTGAAGAACAGAGCGGATTCAGTATTACAGACTGGGACGGAAGGAACGTAGGCAAAATAGTCAAACTGCTCCAAGGGCTCAACAAACGGCACATATCGTTGTCCGGAGAACTCGAACAAATCATTAATACAGCGGGCAAGGTCGTCGAGGTGGTGAATGAAATGAAATCAAACATCGGACTACTCGAGGTAGAACAGGAATCAAACTGATATGAAACCATCTTCCTAACATTAGGAAAAAGGTGAACAGGCCAGCTTCCCCGCTGGCTTTTTTACGCGCCGACGAAAGTCATCTTGACACGCTTTGGGGCTGCTCTAACCTCTCCGTCAAAATTCGGCTTGACGGCTTCGATCACTTCCACACGATTACGCACTGCAATAGAGGCGAATCAGGCTAGGTAAATCAAGGAATCTTAATGTGACAGGATCAGTTATCGATCTCGGAAGATCGCGGGATGAGCCAGAAGAAAACTCATTCACCGGCTGGAAGGATCGCATTGCGTGGGGAATGCTCGCTGGCACTGTCGCGATCACAGTGATGTGGGCTGCGTGGATTACGAATGAGGTATTCGCAAAAACCAACGGACCGACTGTGGAAAAGATGATTCAGCAGTATTCACCGTATGTCAAAGATCGAGCCTTGGTGGTCCAGACAATGGACGACGTCAGGGCATCCAGCAGGGAGATGCGAACCTCTGTCGAGAACAATACAAAGGCAGTAATCCAACTGCAAGAGGTCGTAAAACTACTCTTAGACGAGAGGAAAAAGTGATGGCAGACGAAAAACAGGTCAGCGGGAAGTGGCAGTGGTTGCATTCTGACACCGTTGAGCAGATCACAAACATTGCAATCTACGGGCTGGCTGTCGGTGGCGTGGCAATTCTCGAAAAGGTGCAGGTGATGCAATTCGATAACCAGATGATCGGGGCGTTCGTCGGTCTGGCCTCTGGTTATGTCATCGACGCGCTGAGACGTTGGAGTAAAGATAATAATGCAAAGCCTTAAAATCTGGCTCCCGTTACTGGGGGCCATTGTCAGTATTTTTCTGATCGGCAACGGCGGGTACACGCTCAGCGATGCCCTGAAAATGGATACGTCAAACATCGGCGTACTTGCTCAGGGGGTGGTCAGCTTACTGGCTGGTCTCGGATTCGGCGGTGCCGGCTGGTACTACAAAGGCACCAAAGTTGACACCGGCACATTCGATAGCGACGTGGATGCGGTGAAACATTTGGCCTCAACATGCAAAGGGTGCAAGAAGTCATCCGAAGCGTTGCAGGTGATCCACTCGCAGATTCTCGAAAAGGAGCTGGAACCAGATGCGGAATAGCCTGCTGATTCTGATTCTATTGCTTCCCGGCTGCTACGTCAGTCCGAGCAATCCGAGCGGCCCGACACCTGTTCCGGTTGGGCCTACACCTTCGGTTGTGGTCGTGGATGAATGGGGCTTTAACGCTACCCTGCCCGGTCAATTCTCTGGCAATCCGCAGCTTGCTTCTGACGTGGCTGCGGTCTGCGATGCGTTCGCTGATCGGGTGGAATTCGACGGCAAGCAGGATGAGCCAAGGGTTGTCAGCTCAACTGACGTGGGGCTGGTATTCGCCGAATGTATGTCATTCGATCTGCTGGGCGGGAATCCTGCATTAGTTCCATTCGCTGACACGATCAGCGGCGTTCTGAGCAAAGAATTTGAGCCAGACGGGGAAGCAATTGATCTGGACAATACAAAACGCAGGCGAGCCGTGCAGATGTTTCACGCGATTGCACAGGCTTTACGGGGTGTTAAATGATCCAAAAAATCAACGGTGTCAATATTCAGGATCTATGCGGCTGGAAGCCGAATCCGCAGGGCGTGACGGCGATCCTCAACGATCCGAGAAATCCGTACCCGGACTTCACAAACGCGACCTACAACCTGCGGCAGACCTTCGCAGCCGACATGGAAGAGACTTTGCTTTACGAGCCGTTAATCTGGGCTGATCCCGGTTATCGACGCGGCGCACAAGCCATCGGTTCGTGCGTGGCGTGGGGTGCTGAATTGGCTGCTACGTTGATCACGGCGAAGATGGCGTATAAATCACGATCCAAGAAGCGATACGCAGAGGCTGCGACTGAGGCGATTTATGGTGGCTGCCGCGTTGAAACTAACGGCGGCAGGCGTGGTGGCTACTCTGACGGGGCCTACGGTGCGGCGGCTGCTGACTTCCTGCGGCGATGGGGCGTTGTTTACCGGAAGGATTACAGCGGCGAGACGGGCAATCCAGATCACGATTTATCCCGGTACTCTGGATCGAAAGAAAAAGAGTGGGGCAACTGGGGCTGTGGTGGTCGTGATGACGCCGGGAAGCTCGATCAGGTCGCCAAGGGTAACCCGGTTAAGGTGATTTCAAAGGTCAACAGCTTCGACGATGTGGCTGCGGCTATCGCAATATCAAAATGTCCTGTCACGATTGCATCAGATTACGCGTGCTCGATGCGTCGGGACCGCAACGGGTTCTGTAGTCGCTCCGGCTCATGGGGTCACCAGATGATGCTTGGTGGCGTCAGGTTCGATATTCCGGGAGCGCTGTGCTTCCAGTCATGGGGGCCGAATGTGGCCAGTGGTCCGAGATACCCGGCGTCAATGCCCGACGGAATCGCCGGTACATCGTGGTGGATTCCTGCGAAGGACGTTGACTGGATTTGTCGATCCGGTGACTGCTGGGCTATCGGTGATTACGAGAACTGGAAGCGTGATCGTACCGACTTCCGCAAGATATTTAATCGGTTTACTGTCGCGGTTTAAGGGGTGCGTTATGCGGTGCTTGCTTCTATTCGTCTGTTTAATTGCAGGCTGCTCCAACGTCTCAGGCTACGAACCCGACACAACCACCATCAAAGCACAGGTGGCGTCTCAGATCGCATTCCACGAACCGCAACCGGCTAAGGAGTCGGCGGGGATCTGCAAAAAATGCAATGGGACCGGTACTGTTCTCTCTGGCGATGGCCTGGCGAAAGTACCCTGCTCCTGCACGGTTGATTTTAAAAGTACCCCTGTCACAGATTCTGATTCCTGTCTTTGTGGCACTGGCTGTAAATGCAAGCAAGTGACAGAGGCTGAAGCAGGCACGCCAAAGCAGGCAGAACCCGTTGCCAGTAATCGAATGCTGATGTTTACGGCTACGTGGTGCGGTCCGTGCCAGCAGTGGAAGCAGGCGAACACAGAAGAACTAAAGCGGCAAGGCTGGGACCTCAACAGCCAGCCAGATGCCCACATCCAGATGATTGATACCGATCAAAACCCCGGCCTGACGCAGCAATACGCAATTCAGAGCATCCCCTGTTTTGTGATGATCGATTCACAGGGCCGCGAACTTGCCCGCTACGCTGGATCAGGAATGAACGCAGTTGATACGGCTGAATTATTCTACAGCAACCAGCCTTTGCCGCGATCAAGCTATCCGCAAGCCGATGGAAAACCCAAGCAAAACGCAGTGGAAACCCAACCGAAACCCAAGCAGGATCAACAGACTTACTATTACGAGACTTATCAGCCGACCAGACGGGGGCGGCGTTTCTTTTCTTCAGGGTGTTCAAGCGGGAGTTGCAGATGAAGCCAGAAGCCGCAGTAACAAAAATCGTCTCACTTCTGAAAGGTGGCAGCCTAAAACTAGGTGATTACACTCTAAAACTCCCCGGTGGCGGTAGCTTAGACATCGCAGTCAGTCAGGTGGGTGGGGATCTCAGCATTGTATTCACAGGCAAGAAACCTGTGACGGCATGGTTTGTCTTCAGGGGCCAAATCAACGGGCTTGTGATATGCGCCAAAGGCATCAAGGTTGATATTTCTGCACTACCAAAGAGGGCAGATCCTTTTATCCCGTGGGAAAAACTGGGGGAGCTATGAGACCGCAAAGCGAACAAGACTTGAGAATGCAGAAAGCGGCGTCTAAAGCCCCGGTGTGCGGTGGTTATTATCCCTATGTCCAGAATTCAATCCGTGCAATTGCGTTAGAAGTCTTACAGCACAATGAGCACATCACCAGCAAGCGGAAATTGAAGCGGCTTGTAAGGGAACAGGTGCGAAGCAGGCTGAAACGTAAAAACCATTCGGTTTCATTCATCGGCTGGCAAGTGGTGCTGATGTGGATTTTACCAACTCTGATTGAGTGGATCGTAAAATGGTGGCTTGAAGACAACATTTCGTAACTTTTTTCTTACATTAAAGGGGCTATTATGAGTTCATCGTTATTCGGGAGTCAAGAACTGGATCACCAAGCACGAGTTGATTGAGTTATCGATCTCTATCCTGGAAGGTAGGCCAATGACTAGAATGATGCGATCCAGAGATGTGAGAAAGCGTATTGAAAATAGTTGATAGTAAACCAACACCACTGTTTAAACCTTCAGTTACCTATTCAGATTCCTGTTGTAGAATCAGTCATCGCTGTGTAACCATTGGGGCAAGGATGACATATGGCCGACAGGCAGAAGCGTGAGTACCTCGTAACCTACCAAACGATTACGGGAGAGGTCACGACTGAGACTGTGGCAATACAGAATGAATATCTGGCAGGCAAGTTGATACTCAAAGCGAACCCCGGAGCCAAGCTGATTCAGGTCATGTGTGTCCGCGCCTTTCAGGCAGTCTGCCCGATAACAGGGACTTTGATTTTTCACGGTGATGAAACCCGGACGAAGAACGGGAAAGTTGTTGCGAGGAATGACATCTGAAAAGGGAATAGTGAAATGACTGTCAACTTTAGATCCAGGATGTTCGAAGAAGAGAGCACGCTTCGAAGAAGAATCGGCAAGCTTAAGGAATTCATCCTGTCTGAACGGTACGAATCCCTTCCTGAGATTGACCGCAAGGATCTGAAGGAACAACTTCAGCACATGGAAATCTACCATGCTGTATTGATGCGGAGAGTTTTGAGGCAGTGTAACAGTGCCTGATGTGAGCAATAGTTGAAACAACATCTGGCATACCCAGGGCCCTTTCCCAACACAGGGGGTTTGGGGGTTTTTTATTTTTGGAGGGGCGATATGGGCGACAGCGACGGAAGCATATTAAAAGAGCAGATCAGGGACGTGGTTCACGCCATTGGTGAATCTTTGAACGAATCCCAGTGGTATGACTCCATTATTCTGGATCAGACGCAGTACACGGAAACCATCGGGCTGGACAACCTACCGTTTAACGATTGCTTCATCGCAGACACGGTAACCGGCAGGTGTGAATGGTCTGCCGGGGATAAGATGCGGTCGATCAAAAACGAGATCGTTTCTCTGCTGAAAGAGTCAGGTCCAGTTATCAAGGAATCCTTGACGACTGAAAACCCAACCAAAACCCAGCGGGAACCCGGTGGTAACCCAAGCCTAACCCAGCGGGAACCCGAACATTACTCGTGGGAACCACTGCCAGCAGACAGGGGCGCGGTGTTCAAAGCGTTCACGAAATCAGATGGGTGCCCGAATTACTCCAAGATTGAGCACGCTTGCGCTGGCATGGAAGCAGAGGAAGCCGGGGAGTTTATCGCCAAACTGCAAGCGTATGAAATCCTAAAGCCAGTGTCTGATGAATGTGGCGTCTCTGATGAGGAGATGGGAGCGATTCGGACAAGACTGATTGAAATCGAGGGTTGGGACTGTAAGAACCAGCCGGTCGATGTCGACAAGGCAGCCGATGCGATGAATCGCGCGATAGAAAAGCTTGATGGCAAGCCAAGTAAGCTGCTGCAGATGCCGGGTTGCCCATGGCCGAGGGATGGCGAATTCAAAGCGGCTGTCAATGAGTTCCGCGTCAATGATGACTGCCTGGAATCGTTTGGCCCGAAGCTGGCTGATGGCGATGATCTCGCTGATACATCTTGACATCGTTCGGGTGCCTGCTTTGATCTGCCCCGGAGGTGGATTATGAGTTTAACAACAGGCACAAGGGACTTACGAATGCTCGAACAGGTTGTTACGCATCCTCAGTGGGAGATGCCCCCTGGACTACACAAAGAGCTGCCTGCTGCGATGGCTGAGATTGCTTTTGCGAAGGTCACGGACCCGAGTACCGGCAAAGAGGCTTACGCCTACAACAGCCGCAAGCGTTCGATTGCCGCACGTATCTTAACCCACATGCACCAGCAGAATATCAACGCGGCTCCCCCGGTACAGGAACACGACGTGCATGTATCTGGCGATCTACACGCCACGGTTGAACAGATGGAAAACTCCAATCTCTCAATCGAAGAACTGGAAGCACTGGCAGCATCAGCCCCCATATTCGACCGCCTCAAATCAATGCAGCAAAACGATGCAAACTGATGTCATACGAATTCAGCGAACAGGATCAGAAAGCAGCGGACGCGGCCCGTATTCTGCTGGCGACGCGCAAGGCTCAGGCCGGTGATCCGTTCGACTGGATTGAATACCAGTGGGGCAAGATCTATTACGCGAAAGACATCGTGGAGAACCCTGCCCTGCTCTCTGAGATCCAGCGGATGCGCGAACTCAAGCAGCGGCATCTGATTCTGGATGACTTCCAGGTTGATATGATCCGGTCTGTATTCGATCCGGCTATCCGAGAGGTGTATGTCAAAGGCAATACCGGCTGCGGTAAAGGGGGCGCGGCGGGAATTATCATCTGTGCGTACTACTGCATTTACCCGGATGCACGTATCGTGATCACTCGCGACAGTTACAAAAAAGCCAAGGATGTGATGTTGGGCGAGGTCGATTCGTGGTGGCGTAAAATGCGTTATACCCCGACCTATTTAGAGTTTCAGGCGACCGGCATCACGGATAAGAACAGCCGAAAACATGAGACCGTTGTCAGTTCGCCGAATTCCGGGGAAGGCTTTTCGGGCCAGCACTCCCCGCATGTGTTGTTTGTGTTTGACGAAGCGACTGCCGAGGTACTTAACCCCCGGTTTGCACTGGCGAATACGCAGGCGAAGAAGTCTCTGTTTCTGGCGAATCCCCGTACGACGGCAGGCAAGTTCCGGGCCGGGTTCGATCTGGCTGACGAAGACGAAAAGGATCTGACTCAGACGCTGATTGGTCCCTATGGACGGCGGCGGTTAATCACCATCGGCGGCGGTGACTGTCTCAATGTCAAACTGAAGTGCCTGCAAACGGCGATTGCCCCCAAGGGCGGCGTGCTGATCGATGGCCAACGTTATGACGCGGGTGAGATGATTGACGCCATTGACATGCAGAAGGCGGCACCCGTCATTCCCGGCCAGACATCGTATGACACCTATCTGGGGCACCTCGAGCATCCAGACCCCGCTTGGGTGCGGGTGTACGCACATGGGAAGTTCCCGGATGAAGATCCAGATAAACAGTTGATCTTCCGCCGTTGGTTCAAAGAACCAAATCGCCTCTGGAAGAAGTGGCATGATATACATCGCAGGCACAAAGAGCGGGCCATGCAGGGCCAGCACCTGATGAGCTGCATTCCCAGGCTGCTGGATCTGACATTGCCTGTTGAGGCTTTCGGTCTCGACGTGGGTGCCTCGCTGAATGGCGATCCCTCGACCTTGACTGCAGGCGGCAACAAAGGCATCCGGCAGGTACATGAGGTTCGGCTGGGCGATGCTGGCAGCCTCGTTGACTGGGCGATAGAGACCGCGCGCAAGTTCTACCGCATTGACCTAACCAAAGGCGGTCACCCTGTGGGCGTTGATATGGATGGAGTCGGCTGGGGCGTGGTGGCCATGCTTCGCAAACGTGGCGTCAAAGTCGTTGAGATGCGTGGGAATGCCACTCCCGACGTGGACCCCAAACGATACACCAATCAGCGGGCAGAGAACTATGGCGAGTTCGCTAAACGGATTGATGAAAACGGTTCGTGGAAGGATATTCCGTTCATGATCCCAGAAGACAATCTGTTGATTCAGGAGCTGACTGCTCCCGAAAAGATTCTGAGAACAGATGGTTTCAAATTCGCAATCACCCCCAAACGGAAGATTCCAGGCAAGGAAAATCAAATCGAATCAGTGACAGAGAAGCTGGGCAGATCCCCCGACCGGGCCGACTCAGCAGTTTACTTTTACAGAGCATTGCAATCGGTGGATGTGTCCCTCGATTCAATCCTCGAAAACGACGAATTCTTCTAAGGACTATGAGAAATGGAAATCGCAGCCTCAAACGCTCAGTACATCAAGCACAACAAGGAACTGCCTGAAGACAAACGGCAATCACACGTACTTCTAAAGTTCGCCAAGCCAATCAGGGTTTCGCAAGTAAAAGAGTTCTTTCGGATTCACCTGAGTCCAGAGATGCACGCTCAGGGGGAAGAAGGATTCCAGACTGAGATCCTACAGGGAAGCCGATCCCAGAAAGGTGGATTGTGCAAGAACTGCGGCCAGCAGATGGAACGACCAGCAGAAGCCTGGTGTATCTGCCGGAATGATTCGTGCAAGAATGCGGGCAGGCGGGTTTATACCGGCAAGCCCCGGGGCGTGATCGATGTTCTGGTCTTCCCTGACTTCATTTGTGCCGTGGAAACAGAGACAGAAACGCTGGTCAACGGCAACCCGTTTGACCTGCTCAGCGGGAAAATGACGCTGGATCAGTATTCCAAGCTCCCCACCATGGAATTGAGCCATCAGGTTGAATTCGTCAATCAGTGTTTACTTGCTTTGGACCGTCGCTACCCTGATTCCGTTTTAGCCGGTGTGTACCGCGCAGCAGGGACTATTTGCGACATGAATCATTGGACTATGAAATGACGGAGAAAAAGAAGGTTCGCGTAATCAAGGTGCCGAGATATGTCTTGCGGGAATTCAAGTTGCTGCAGTACCAGAATGAATTGCTCGAGGATCGGGTTAAATATCAGGGTGAAATCATTTCAGCCCTGAGGGATGCTGTTCAGACATTCCAGGCAAAGGCGAATCTGGAGGGGGCTATCCACACAACCGAACTGCAGGCGTTAATTAAGGCAGTCAACAATGAGCAATAGATTTCTTGACACATTCAGTCCACAGGTCGCACAAGCAGTGGGTGGTCCCGACCTGCCTTCGATCATGTCCATGCCTTCAATGCGTGGCTCGTACAGTTCGATGCAAAAGGAAAAAGAGCAGATCGAATCATTTGAACTGTGGAACTACGTGGCCATCAATCGGATTGCCACCAAGGTATCAGAGGCACACCCCATTTTCGGCGTGCCAGTCAAGACCGAGCCGGGGCAGCGGCTGCACCTGGACAGAAAGCAAAAGCATCACCTGCGCGCGACATATAAGGGTGTACTGCAGTCAGAGGCGTATGACCTGAAGCCGATTCCTGACGCAAACCCGCTGGTCAAGCTGTTTCAGACTTGCAATGAGATGGACTGGTGGGAGGCGCTGCGGTACGAAACAGAAATGTTTCTCAGGCTCACTGGCCAGTTCTTTTGGTGGGTGGTGCCTAACGGTCTCGGGCTGCCTGCTGCCATCTACGTGATGCCCAATGACTGGATGACTCCGATCTGGGACTATGCTGGTGTGCTTGATCACTGGATGGTCACGCCGGAAGGCCGCGCGAAACAATTCCGAATACCAGCGGAAGAGATTGAAATCTGCGGTTTCAAGAATCCGAAATCAAAGTTCAGTGGTCATAGCCCTGTTGAGGCGGGTGCGATCTGGATTGACAACACGAAGTCGATCGAGCGCAGCCGCTGGCATTCGTTTAAGAACTCAATCAATCCCTCTGTGGTGCTGAATCTGGGAGACAGCTACAGCTCCCAAGTCACGAAGGAAGAAATTCGTCGCATCAAAGAGCGTGTGATGTACCGCATCTCAGGCGTGGAAAATACATCCGAGCCCTTCCTTGTACCGCCTGACATGAAGATGGATAAGCTGCATTATGCCCCGAAGGAACTGGATTTCTCAAACTCATCGGGCGATGTGCGGGATTCGGTCTTTGCACTGCATGGTGTACCAAAAATTCTAGCAGGCGTAACCAGTGACATGAACCGATCCGTGGTGGAGACAGCGTACCTAGTCTTCTGCGAGAACGTCGTTAATCCTTCAAACAGGATGCTGGCTGGCTTTATCACTCATCGAATTGCCAACAAGTTCGATCCCCGAATTGTCTGCTATTTCGAAGACTGTGCACCGGATGACTGGGAACGGCAACTCAAAGAGGACGAACTCGACTTTAAGATCGGGGCGCTTTCTCCAGACATGCAGTTGGTCAAGCGTAATCGTCAGCCGCTGGGTACTCCTGCATCGCAGTCTACATACATCGCCAGCAGCTTTGTCCCGCTGGATGACGCACTGGCTATGGATGAAATTGACGACGACGCGGAAGAGGAATCGACCACTACGGCCCCACCGGAACCAGAAGATGACAACACTGACGACGAATAGGCTGGAGCCGTTCTTTGCCCAAAAGTCAAAGAAAGACGCGGCATATAAACGCCGTCGGCGGATCGGTAAGAGCTGGCGACGGGCCTACGATCCCACTGAATCCAGGGTGTTGAAGAAGCAGACTGCATTCTGGCGTGGCGTTTCTTCTGATGTCATGAAACGCGTGGAGAAAATCGGTAAAACCGGATTCACTGTGGATGATGTGTTCAAGCCGTCCGACTACAAATCCCGCTTCAATCGCCTGATGGTGCCAGAGTGGAACCGGATGCTCTGGCGTGGCGTGGAGTTCGAACAACAGTGGTTTGATACTCAGGAGATAGATCAGAGGTTTCTCGCACAGGTAATACAGGATGTCACTCTGGAAGATGCTGAGGCCCCGCCGTCTATCCATGTTGAGATGTCACCTGAAGTGCAGCGCAAGGCAAAGAAGTTCCTGAGCCAGAGGGAAGCTGGCATTTGGAATCGCGTAGGGGCAACATCCCATAAAGGGCTCAGGCGTGCGATCGAGAAAGGCCTGAAGGACGGGGACAGTCTTGACGCCATGTCAAAGCGAATCAGGGGCATCTTGAATAATCAAACCAAGTATACATCCAGGCGAATTGCTCGCACTGAAGTGACTGGCTCCATGAATTATGGCCAGCAGATCACGAGAACAGAAATCGGGATTGACAAGAAATGGTGGATTGCAACTATCGACCAACTAACACGCGGAGTCAAACCCAGCGATCGGTTTAATCACATCGCAGCGGACGGCCAGATTGTAAAGAACAACGAAGCCTACACGGTCAGTGGTGAGAAACTGATTCATCCTGGAGACAACTCACTGGGAGCATCCGCAGGGAACATTATTCATTGCCGCTGCACCTCAGTGGCCTACTTTGATTGAGGAATGAAATCGATGGCTAAAGCTAAAGAAGCAGCAACAAAAGGACCGTTCAGGGTTAAGTACCAGATCCTTGGGCGCAAGGCCGAAACCCGGAATGTCACCATCCCAGAGCCAACAGCAGATCAGGCGGAACAGGAAGCAGCCATCAAAAAAGTGCTGGCTGCTGAATACAAGGTGCCCGTAGCGGGCGTGAAGATCCTGCCGCAGAACCCGATTGAAAAGCCGGTTGAGTTTGACGGTTCTGATGTTGCTGATGCCGAAAAGAAAGGCCCCATGACGGTCGAGAAGGTCCGTGCACTGAAGAAGCCGGAACTGATTGAATTCGCCACGGCTAATGAATTCGATCTCGGCGAAGACCCCAACAAGATCTCGGAAGAGGACCTGCGGGAAATCGTTGCCATGATGTTTGAAGATCGCCAGAAAGGCCTTGAAGCCGAGAAGTAAATCGCAACTGTTAAGTATTTCTTAATAGTTCACCGACACATCCCGATGGAGTTTAAATCATGCCTGCTGCAACTGTTATTGATGATGAATTGGATCAGGAAGACGTACCGGAATTCGTTTCGGATATGGATTCGATCCAGTCTGACATGATGTCTCATGCACCGGATCTGGTACTTCCATCGGGGCGTTTATGCCAGCGTGATGAATCAGCGATCTACCAGGCATCCGATGCCGGGGCGATGTCTGCGGACTTTGTGATCGTGACCCGTCCGAAAGAGCAGAACCGCCACGGGAACATGCTGCAGTTGATTCCCAACAAATTTGGTAAGGGCATTGTCACGCAGTATTACGAACAGAACCCAGTCGTGCTTTATGATCACGGCCTGTCTGGTGAGACTCTGCCGATTGGAACCAGTCGTAATCCAAGCGGAAAGCTGGCACTGAAAGCCTCAGCCAAAAAAGTTGTGGCCACCGTCTACTTCAGCAAGCTGCCCCATGCAGAACCTTATTTTGCCGCTGTGGATGAAGGAATTCTGCGAATGGCATCCATCGGGTTCAACGTCTTAAAGGCCATGATGAACAAGGCCATGAAGGCTGAGCAACTGGCAGAAGGCGTTGAGCACTGGAGCGGCTGGCGCGGGTATGACTTCGTTGAAACCGAGATGCTGGAATGGTCAATCACGCCAATCGGTGCAGATCGTGGTTCACTTCGCCAGGCTCTGGAACGCGGGAAGATCCACGATGTCAAGATGCCGCTGCACATGATTCAATCGTTCCAGCAGGCAGCAGGAGACAAGCCCGCATGGACTCCCGGAATGGACTTCATGCAGCTATCGATCGCCGGTGGCATGATCGATATGAAAGGTTCTCACGAACAGATCAGCCAGTTTCTCAAGTCGGATTCGGCTGAGATTCTGCAAAAGATCGGTAAAGAATTTTCAACCCAAACACAAAAACCAAAAGAAAATGTTGACACGGTTCGGTCAGAAGTTATCAAACCAGCAGAAACACAGTCCGAGAAGACTGAAGAACCACAGTTAATTCCGGTTGAAGATCTGGGAAACAGCGTGGTTCAGCAGTTGAATCAGTCAAAGAAACAGCAGCAGCAGGTTGTTGATTCACTCACACAATCGGTTATGCAATCAGTCAGTGAGATTCTGAAGCCGGTGCGTGAAGGTCAGCAGCAGTTGCAAAGTCAGCTAAAGACGATGACAGGTAAACTCGATTGAATCAGCAACAACACAAGCAGGCGCGTGAAGAGCTTACCAAGGCATTCACAGATCTGCTGGATCAGGCAGAACAAAAACCATTCTGCACGATCCAACTGGAAGTCAAAGTCAAAGATGGAAAGTTTTTCCATTACGACGCTCAGTTTAAAGAGTCGCACAAAATTACATAACGCCGGTTAGGGAAGTTCGGCCATCCCGCTTGACTCATAATCAAGAGACCGCTGGTTCAAATCCAGCACCGGCCATTTAACTCATTTTCGGGTATTGGAAGAACCAAACCTCGTGTCACATTCATTTGTGGTGCGAGGTTTTTTTATTGCACTTACGGGAGTTTGATCATGAACTGGTATCAACGTTTAATGTTGGGTGTTTGCATTCTGATGGATGAAGCCTCAGACGGAACAGAGGGTACGGGCGGTGGTACTGCGGTTGTCGATCCTCCCAAGGGTGGCACGCAGACTCAGACAAAACCGCCAGCGAATACTGGATTCACCCCTGATCAATTACAGGCGGTGACCCAGACGATTACGCAAGCGGTTCAGGGGGAAGTTAAGACCATCGCAGACGCTCAGGAAAAGCTGCGAACTGACTTCGGACAGGCTGCCCAGCCACGCGGTAACGGCTCCCAGATGTTCGGTGCCCCCGGCATTCGAACTGGTGAAGACCCGATGTCAAGTCGTGGATTCCAGACAGCCCGCGCCATGATGATGGTCAAGGGCGAACTGGAACCGGAAAACTGCAAGGTGGAAACCGACCTCAGTCAGAAGCTTGCTGACTTCTACACCAAGCAGGGTTTTGCACGAGCATCACAGAACTCGATTTTCATTCCGATGGCGTCGTCCGAGATTGCCATGAATGACACCAATCTGGCTAACGAGGTCCGGCAGTGCATGGCCGCTGGCGTGCAAGGTGCTGATTTGGGAATGGCCTCTCACATGGCTCAACAGATGGGCTACGAGCAGGGGCGAGTTAATCAGACCCTGAGTGTGTACGATGACACTGGTGGTGGTATTTGGACCCGTCCTGATCTCGCTACTGAGTTCCTGCCTATGATTCGCAACATGGAAGTCATGAGCCGATTGGGAGCACGCACGTTAACCCTGCCTCCTAACGGGGCGTTTAACATGGGGTCCCAGACCAGCTCCACTGTCGGCTACTGGGTGGGCGAAAAAGGCACGATCACAGGATCTACCTTTGGAACCGGCCTCAAGTCGATGCGTGCCAAGAAATGTGCTGCAATGGTCACCTATCCGAATGAGTTCGTGCGGTTCGCTTCGGCGTCCGTTGAAGCATTTATTCGTGCTGACGTGGCTCAAACTTTGGCCCTGTTGGTCGATGATGCTGCACTGGCTGGTGTGGGATCGGATATCAAGCCGAAGGGTATCATCAATTACGATATCCAAGACCATACTGCGGGATCGGTCGCAACGGACGGTAATACGTTCGAGCCGGAAGATCCGGGTTTGATGTTGGCGAAACTGGAAGATTCCAACTTTGACATTGACCGCCTTGGACCGAAGTGGCTCATGCGTGGAACAATGTGGCGTAACCTGCTCAATCGTCGTGCTGGCTCTGGCTATGCTGCTGATGATGGTAAGGGTGAATGGTTGTTCCAGGCGAATCGTGACGACATCGCCAAAGGTGCTCCATCAATGCTGGATGGTCATCAGGTCGTTCGTTCGTCTCAGGTTTCCAACACCCGCGCTAAGGGTTCTGGAACTGACCTGACCTACATTCTGCTGGGGATCTGGCAGAACCTGATCATCGGTCGGCATGGGGTTCTCGAGGTCGCAACAGCCGACCAGAACAGTACAAACTTTGAAACAGATCAGCGTTCCATTCGCTTCATTCAGCATGTGGACACGTTGGTTACTTACCCTGATTCTTTTGTGATGTGCGACAGCATCGATATGGATCTGCCTGCTTAGTCCGCTGTGTGCTGAGTGTGAGTTCGAGGCCCCTCTGCTTGCACTCAGCCCGGTGGCTTCCAATTGATATTTTATTTTAATTTGAGGAATAGAAACATGGCTCAATCAGCTTTAATGGATATGCTGTCCAACGCTCTATACAAGCAGTCTGTTGTCCCCGAAACCTTGCTGGCTGGAACCACTGCCGCCAGCGGTCTGTCTGTCGATTGCGACAACATGATTGGATCGGTACACGGTTTATTCTCATGCGGTGAAGCCACTGGGTCACCAGACTCTTTCACGGCAACTTGCACACTGGAAGAGTCCACTACTGGATCTGGAAGCTGGACAAGCATTGCGACTCAATCCGCATTGGTGCTTTCTGCGGATAGCACGGAAGGCGTCATTCGCGGTGTGCGTACAAAGCGTTATGTGCGAGCCGTCATGACTCCTGCATTCGTGAATGGATCGACTCCCAAGCTGCCTGCTACTGCTCAGGTCTGCGGTCAGAAACAGACCGTCAGCTAATCCGGGTTTCGGTTTTTAATAGATTTTGAGCCCGTGGCACATGCTGCGGGCTTATTTTTGTAAGGCTAACCCAATGGCTCTGACGACTCTGGTAAAAGTGAAGCTACATCTGGGCATCTCTGGAACTGCTCAGGACGATCTACTGAATCAGTTGATCACTGAAGTGGATTCCGTCATCCAGCACTACACAGGCCGCAAGAGCTTTGAGTCCGCATCACGAACCGAATACCTGGATGGCAACGGCAAGGACGAACTGTTCCTTGCCCATCGGCCTATAACCAGCGTGACGGGCGTGTGGGTGGATGCTGACGGGTATTTCGGAAAGGGTACTGATGCTTTCCCGTCTGAATCAGAATGGACCGAAGGGACCGAGTTCGTCCCCGAGTCTGAAGAGGCGAACGAAACGAACGCGTCGATGCTGATTGCCCTGAATCGCGTCTGGACTGAAGGTCGCGGAAATATCAAGGTCACTTACACGGCAGGTTATGAGACCATCCCGGCTGATCTGGAACTGGCAGCCAATACGTTAATTGCCTTGACTCGCAAAGGTCGCAAGGAAGGCGGGCCGCTCGCTAGTGAAAAGCTGGATCAATACTCATACACGCTGCTGACCAATACGAATTCCAATCTGTACCCGGAAGCCGGCACCGTCCGCTCTATCCTTGCAAGGTATAACCAATGAGCTTCGAAGACCTGCTGGAACATGAATGCACGATCAAGCTATCGACAGTCACCGACTCCTTTGGAGTTGAGACCAAAGGCTGGGCTAATTCTTCAACCGGCAATCTGTGTGCAATCCAGGAGCGGTCGGGCAAAATCGAATCCACCAAAGTCGGACAGTTCCAAGAATATACCGCAGTTGGTTACTTTCTGCCGGATGCCAACCTGAAGCCTCGGGGCGGTGACGACCAGTTTGATCTGATTGTCTTGACGGCCCCTACTGCGATGTCTGGTTTTACGTACCAGGTGATTCACGTCAGTGATGCCTCTGGGCGTGGGCATCACCTCAAAGCCTACCTGAAGCGGGTGCCGTCGTCATGATTACGTTAGGCCGCGAATTTGAACTGGATCTGAGAGAACTGGAAACCCTGCTCTATCGCTGGAGCAACGAGGCTGAAAAGGAACTCAAGCAGGCACTGCGAAAGATCGGGGCACGCACGCAGGCAGAGGCCGTCCAGCGGGTGCCTGTTGAAACCAGCAATCTGAAACAGCGGATTCTCTGGAATCTCTATCAGCAGGCAGGCGAGTGGTTTGTTGAGATCGGGACCAACGTGATTGATTATCCTGAGTTTCTGGAGTTTGGTACGGAATACATTGCCAGCGGGCGGGTGAAGCAGTTGGGCGATAATCCGCTACTGACTGACCAACAGGCGGTGCATAACTGGCCAGCCAAGTCGGGCAATGCGACTGAGAAAACATCCGCTCGGATTGATACGGGCGGTGGTGCAAAAGGCCGATTACGCAATGCCAAAGGCCAGTTTCTCCGCGCACGGCCACAGGAACAGATGCCGTGGTTACGCCCTGCGTTTAACAAGAATCGAGCATGGGCGATTGCCTTGCTTGATCAGGCTTTAGCTCCTCCCCGTTCTTCGCAAAGGAACATCGCATGACCCAGCAATTCGAGGACTATCTGGCAAACTCACTGACGAAAGGCTACGCGAATCACAGCCTGAAATACCGCGAGCAGAACGGCAGAATCGAATGTGAGATCGGTCCTGAAGGAGAAAAACCAGAATTAGTCTTTACATCGCTTGGGTGCGTGATACGAATTCGCACAGAGGATACATCAGATGAGCCTGGATGAACCACAAAAAGCATTATGGACGGCACTGAATGAAGACAGTGGCCTTGCTGCGTTGATCGGTGCAAACCGCGTCAAACGAGGCTGGCCGAATTCAACACCAGTGTTCCCGTTTGTTTCGCTCCAGTGGTTCAGTAATACGTCAGTACCAAATGCAACGTATGTGGGTCGCCGCAGGGTGAACTTGCAGATCAATATTTATTCGTTTGATCCGTATTTGAATGAGCGTATTGAAGGGCGCCTGATCAACAATTATTCGATTCCACTAAAGGAGCCAGCGGGCATTGACTCAACGAACTATTGCATCACCGAGATGCACCAGAGCGATGATTCTTATCCGCTGGAATTCAAAATTGATGACGAAGATAACTTTATTCACCATCTGGCCAGTTCATGGAGACTGACCATAAAGCCTAAATCTGAAGGGGTTTAATCATGACAAGTGACGTAGACAATGTATTAGGCGGTCCTGGTTATGCGACTCTTGGCGCCACTGCGATTGGCCACACACAGGGCGGCATCTCAACAAAGTTCAGTCCTAAGACCAGGCCGGTTACCGTGGATCAATTTGGTTCGACGGCAATGAACTTGCGGCATACTGGCGATGAATGCCGGATGACAATCCCATTTGCGGAATGGTCTGCTGCTACGCTCAAAGAAGTGTATGCGGCTGGTAATGATGAGACTGGTGGTTCTGGTGCGGCCTATATCGGCATCGGTCGCAGCGGTGGTTATATCTACACGCCGCAAGCTGCTGAGGTCATTCCGTTCCTGACTGCGGAAGCAGCCAAGAAAGTCTCGTTCAATCGTACCGTCTCGATCGGTGAATTTGAGATCCCGTTCAACAACGAGGCAGATCGTATCTTCAACGTCGAATTCGAATGTCTTGGCGATGAGTCTGCCGACGATGGCGAACTGATTGGCAAGATTCATTTTGCTGCTGCGTAATCACCGGGCGCCGGGGGCTGTTGTGGATTCCGACACCGCAGCGGCTCCCGCTCTTTTATATTTCATTCGTAGGAACTTTCAGACATGTACCCAGAAAAAGCACAAGAGCGAGCTGTGAACCTGGCAAAAGCAGTCAAGCACTTTGCCGATGGAAAGTGTGATTTCAATGCGGTTGATCGATCTTACAGAGCACTGCTGCGGTGCTGTGGTGGCAAGGTCGGCGATGATTCGCGACTCACCTACCGAGACCTGCAGGCAGTGGTCAAGTCGGGCAAAGACGTTGAACAGGCGGCTAAGGTCTTTGTGCAAGCGTTGGCTCACGAGTTCGAGGCCCTGCACGCTGAGCTTACAAATGCGACAACAAAACAGGCTGCCCCAGAAACAAAGAAACCGGAGAAACCCGACAGCAAGTAGGTTGTCGGATTTATTTATTTAAAACCTCATTATTAAAAGCGGACTAAACAATTATGAGTGAAACTATCAAAGTTCCATTAAGCAATGGAGCAGAACTTGAGATCGGTGAAATGAGCCTGCAAGGCTGGTTTTTGATCAAACGTGAAGTAATGTCTCTGCTGTCTGACGAAGCCTCTCAGGGCATCCTCAGTGTGATCCTGGGGGAAGTCCAAGGCAGTGATGATGTCAATCTGGATTACACCACATTAGCACCGGCTATCCCGCGTCTGATCGGTTTGTTTCTGCAAACGATTGATACGAACACGCTCTATCTGGCAGAAGAGTGCTGCGTGGAAGAGCCTGAAGTCTCGCTTGAAAAGATGAAGCTGCGAGCCAGCGACGGACTGAAACTGCGAGAGGCCGTCATGGGTGCCAATGACTTCATGGAGTTTCTGAGGCTGGAAAAAAACTCACTTATCGCGGCGATCCCGAAGGAACACCGCGAGTCAATCGAAGGGATCTTTTCTCAGCTTGCTGGCACGTTCAATGGGAATCTGTCCTCGCCAGCGCCTACGGCTGGACCCCCGGCGTAATCCGGGGGCTGCGAGTCCGAGAATTTTACACACATTACGTCGCAATCAAACGGGAAGAAGCAAACAGAATCAACTGGCAATTTCAGGCTGCGGCACACATGAAGTGGAAGCCTGAGGATGCCAAGAAGGTTTATTTAGACATCCAGAAGCTGAATAACATCGGCTTCGAATCGCAGTCGGTTTACGAGACGGTCGCTCATCAGGACCGCATCAACATGATCGGCTCTGCAATTCACGACCAGGGGATTGAATGGATTGAAAAACATCCGAAGGAAGTCGAGTGGCTGAAGTCTGTTGGCTTAACGCCACAGGAAGCAGAGCAGCAGTTTAAGGATTGGATTACCAATGTCAGGTCAAGTTTCGATCACTCTGAACGACGGCACGGATTCGGTGGAAATCGCCGGTCCTGACGGATCAACAGAGCCCCGCTTACTTCCCATGTGGGTGACTGGCCAGTCTGCAAATCATACCCGGTACGTTTACCGAAAGACCCAGCGTAAGACGTGGCAATGGCGGCTCCCGCTTGGCAATCTGACTTACGCAAATCAGAAGGATCTAGAGAACTTCTTTACCGATTCTGTCAAAGGTCCGACAAATACTTTTACGCTAACTTACACAGATGGGACTGTCTATGCGGGTGTTCGATTCATTGATACGGAATTGCGCTGGCAGCGTGATGATTCCAACACTTTCAGCACTACGATTACTCTTGAATTACAAGGGCAACCAGGAGCGTCTGGGACGACCACCACGACAACGACTACGACAACCACGACCACAACAACCACGACTGCGGAGCCGACGACGACACCCCAGCCGACAACGACCGAAGGGGCGACAACAACCACGACCACCACAACAACGCTCGCGCCCGCAACGACGGCTGAGCCGACCACGACGGGTGAACCCACGACAACAGAAGGCGCGACGACGACAGGTGATCCAACCACAACGGATGGCCCGACCACGACTGATGGCGGGACTACCACAACGGGCGAACCGACAACGACAGCCGAGCCGACGACGACCGAAGGCGGCACGACCACTGAGGGTGGGACTACTACAACGACCACCACAACAACGCTCGCGCCCGCAACGACCACCACAACAACGCTCGCGCCCGCAACGACTACCACGCTGGGACCGGCAACGACAACCACAACGGGAGCACCTGAGGCATTCGGGGCGTGCATCTCGTGTGACGAAGATGGCGACGAAGTGTTTTATGATGCCCTGAGCTACAGTGTCAGCAGCTTAGATTCTGAGACTGCTTGGACTGATAAAGATGGCGGTACTTCAAACTTCACATTCAAGGCGGGTAGCGGCTATGCGTTCGCGGTCAATTCCGACGATGGAACGAACGGTCCCTATCGCGCTTTATGTAAGTCAAACTCTGGCGATGACAGCTATGACTTCACGGTGTGTGCCAGTATTAAAATTCCATCGGCCCTGACGAATAGTGAGCGTGCTGGTTTCTTCTTCCGGTACGTTGACAGTGACAATTACCTGCTTGCCATTATGGACCCCGACACAAACAAGATCCAGCTACGAAAGATGGTAAGTGGCACAGAAACGCTGGTCAGCGAAGCAGCCTTCACCTGTGATGATGGTGGGTTCCACATTCTGAAGCTGGTTGTTTTTCACGACACATTCCTGCTGTCGGCAGACGGAACACTTCTTTACGAAGCCGATTCAGGGATCACTTTCAATCGCGGTTCTACCGTGCATGGGATTTATAATTCGCGATCATCGGGAGCCACCTCTACATCGTCTGATTCTGTACTGTTCAATTATTATCGGTATGACAATTTCAGAACGACTCTGAATGACAACTTCACTGGAAGCGGCGACCTAACTGCCCACGTTCCAGACACGGCGTTAGTCGGTGCGGAATGGCATGGTGCTGCTTATGAAATCGACACGGTTTACGCGGCACGGACGGCAACGGGCGACGACATTGCACTGGCTGTGATTGACAGCGGCGTGGACGTGTCTCAGGACTGCTGTGTCATGAGGATTCAATCCAATATGCAGGTGGCAGTTACGGTTGGCGGCAAGGTCGGAATCGTGTTTCGATACTTTGACAGCTCCAACTATTACGTTGCATACCGGGACAGCGTGAATGACGTGTTGGTGCTGCAAAGGGTGACGGGCGGGGAAGCGACTACTATCGGCTCTTATTCCGTAACTGTGGGTGGTGCTGAGTCGGGGTTCGGAGGGCTCGCCATTTATGACGATGGATCTACTATCATCGTGAGTGGTGGTGATGCTGGATTAGCACTCATAACAGCTACGAATGAAACGCTGTTTAATGACCAAACCAGAGTCGGACTGTATTCGGCACCAGAATCAAGCGGTTGGTCTACGTCAGGAAGTCGGCATGATTATCTGACGGTTAAGTACATGGGGCCTGAGCCTGCTTTAGTCGCAGCGACAACCACAACGACTTCCGCAGCCACGACGACGGGGGCGCCGTAATGAGTTCTACCATCCACGCGCTCAGGGCAATCGTCAGCACGAAAACGGGTTCGTTCGTTCGTGGCATGAAAGCCGCGATCATGGCGACCAGGCAACTGCGTACACAGTGGGTGTCTGCTGCAAGAGACACGGCTTCGGCTGGGGCAAGGATCGTCGCCGTCATTGGTGCCATTGGCCTGATCTCTGCCAGTACGTTTGCGAAGTTCGAGCAGACGATGACGCGGGTTGGTGCTGTTACAAAGACTCTGGGAACTCGTGACTTCGCATTACTGGAGAAAGCAGCACGCGAGGCCGGAAAAACCACAAAGTTTTCTGCGACTCAATCCGCAGAGGCTATGGAGAACCTAGGGCTGGCCGGCCTTAAAACAAATGAGATCATGAAGGCCCTGCCAGGCACGCTTCAATTAGCATCTGCCGCGCAACTGTCGATTGGTCAGGCCGCAGACATTGCAGCAAAAACCATGCGTGCTTATGGCATGGAAGCGGAAGAACTGACGCGCATCAATGACACGCTCGTTGCGACGTTTACAACGTCCAATACCGATTTGGTCCAGCTGGCAGAAGCACTAAAGCCTGTAGGCCCACTGGCAAGGACATTGAATGTCTCACTGGAAGAGACTTCGGCGGTGCTTGCGAAACTCGCCGACAAAGGCTACCAAGGATCGCTTGGAGGCACAGCCTTACGCAATATTCTAGCAAAACTTGCTGGTGCTGCTCCCGAAGTTACGAACAAACTGCGCAGGATGGGGATTGAGACCCTCGACGCATCCGGCAACATGCGGCCTCTGTTTGACATCCTGCAGGAGATTGAAGCTGCTGGGATGTCGGGTGGTAAAATCATGGAGCTGTTTGGGGCGCGTGGTGGCCCCCAGATGGCTGCTCTGTTGTCAACGGGAACAGCAGAACTCAGACGTTACACTCATGAGCTGGAAAACAATCAGGGTATTGCCCGGGAACTCGAGCAGTCGAATTTGAAGACACTGGCCGGTCGTTACGCCATCCTAAAGTCTTCTGTTAAAGATGTGGTTATATCGGTTGGCAAGAAGCTGAATCCGACACTGCTGCAGACGATTTCGACGATAGAAAAATATCTCGACGCACACCGAACAGATATCGTTGAGAAAATGTCCGGTGTGGTCATTGGCCTTGTTAAGGCGATTGGCGATGTAGTTGTCTGGCTCGATAAAGCAGCACCAGCATTTAGCGAAGCCTATTCCATGATGAAAAAATTCATGGGTCCGGTTATTGAATTTCTCCTGAATAATCCAAGGTTGCTATCTGCACTGATGGCCTTGAAGCTCGCTGCCACGTTGGGTGTTACGCAGGCGATAACGAGTCTGGGGACAGCATTGATCAGCACAGGCAACGCCTTGGTTTCTATGGGGAGTTCCTCAGTGCTGGCAGGAACGAAACTGGGCGGGATGCTGACAGCAACCAACCTTCTGAAGGGTGGGTTGGTCGCTCTCGGACTGGCACTGATTGCGCTCGGTGCTAAGTATATTTACGACAATAACGAGTTCATCAAGAAGTGGAACGAAGAGACTGAGCGGGCTATTCAGCTAAACAGCGAACTGCAACGAATCACTGACAAAAGGTTTAATCGAAAGTTAAATAACATCCTCTCTATAGAAGACCCTACAGTTCGCATCGAGAAACTGAAAGAGATTCTAAAAGAAACAAACAACCAAGCAGGCTCTTATCAAAAGCAGATAGAAGCTGCGCAGAAAAGAGTTGAAAGGCTGGATGTTGCCTGGAGAAGGTTGTCTGGAAACGGAATCCTGAAGGGGGCGAAGGAAGAGCTTGAAGAGCTGAATGAAGGTCTTAAGAAGGTACAACAGACACGGGATGGCCTCGCTGGCCATATCGGCGATGCCAGCTTCGAGATGGAAAAAAACCAGCGTAAGCCGCAGCAGAAAGGTGCTGGCCCCGGTAATGTCGGTGCGTTCGACGATTCAGACCAGCCCGCTATTAACATGCCGTCTGAAGTCGAATTGAAACAGGGTGAAATTTCGGACATCCTTAGAGATGCAAAGCGTGATCAGGTTGACCAGAAGACGCCAGGGTTTTCAAGGATTCGAGACTTTATTGATTTGGGACCAACGCAAGAGCAGTTTCGTGAGTTCCTTGGAACCGTCGAAGGGATGACGCCTCGTTTGCAGTCTACGTTCTCAAACGTATTTAGTCGCCTGCAGGCCGAAGGGCAACTTACAAATGAGAATATGGACATACTCGCACAGCGTGCTGCAATGCGAGCCAATGAAGTCATTACCAAAGAACAGGAGAAAGAGCAAAAGCAAAAGCAGGTACAAGACGCGTTGGATAAGTCGCTGGATAATCTAGGACAAAAGTTAATGGGGTTAAAAGCGGAACTTCCTAACGAAGAGTTTAGTTCGCTTGCTTCTAGATTTATCAGCCTACGACAGATGCTGTTCTCTGGGAAAATTGGACTGCAGCAATACGAAAGCGGAATCGCTTCACTAACGAATCAGACTCAGAAGGCTGCTGAAGCTGCAAACGAGGCAGCCGCAGCCGAAGAACGCAAACGATTGATCCAAGGCAAGTTCAGCCAGAAGGATTTCAAGACCGCTCTGGAAGATCGCATCATCGCATTCAGACAGCAGCAGTTTTCGAATGCTGTTGAACAATCATTCAATGCCTTATTCGGTTTTAACAACCAGGTCGGTTCTGTCACGGAAGGATTTGGCAAGCTTCGCACTGGTCTTGATGGATTTGGAGAGCGTCTTGGTTCTGCTGCTTCTGGGATCTCGCAGAGTTCCGAGCAGGCAATGCAAACGCTGAGATCGTTCTATTCATCGGCACAGGGACAGGCCGCGAATCTTCGTAATCAGATCACGCAACTTGAGCAGAATATGACGCTGGTGGATACGTACTCCGCGCGTAAGCGAATCCAGGACATGATTGACAACCTGTTTAATCAGATCGACACCATCACGCAGGCACCACCACCAACCTTTTCCGGCGTGACGAATTCCAGTCTGTTTAATGATCCGGGCCTGCAGACTGTAAAAACTCAGACGAATAAGATCGATCTCAATTTCCCGAACATCACAAAGCTGAATCAGAATGACATTCCAAACATCTATGATGCTCTTGAGCAAGAAGGCAAAAGACGGGGGAAATCGTTTTAATGGCTAGGACGCTCGCATCTGCAACAGAGACGGAGAAAGAGAAAGTCGCAGGGGCATTCCCGCGATACATCCTGCAGGTTGATTTTGGTGGCGAAGTCGGCATCAAATATTATTCAGAAGAACTTTTGCACGGTCCGGTTCTGTGCGAGGGTCGCATCGATAGCTGGGGAGAATTACGACTCAACGCAGAACCGGGCAAGATCGGTGGATTTGATCAACTGACAATCACGTTTAACGATGCTGACAGAGAGTTGCGAACGCTGTTTGAAACTTATCCGGGTGTGCAAAATAAAATTGCCTATGTCTATCTCTGGTTTGATGGGACTGCATGGGATGACAAACTGGTTATGTTTGCTGGGATTCTGACAACCCCGCTGTCATGGACAGAGAACAATGTGCAATGGTCCGTCAGTATGAAGGGCTTGCAGGAGCACTTTGATAAATCAATCGGGCGACTGATCAGCCAAGACGACTTCCCAGAGGTGAACTGCTCAAGCTGTGACGGAAAGATGATGCCGATTGTTTACGGCAATCCGTGCAAGCGTGTTCCCGCATGTGTGATTGATCGACCTGGAGAGGGGTATCTTGGATCAGCGTTTGGCCAGCAGGATGAAACTGTCGTTATCCACGACGAAGCGAGCAAGCTGTATTTTACAACTGGATCACAAATAACTTTGATTATCGGTTACCCAAATAACTTTGAGTCAGTTGTGGGCAGTTTTGCGAATGAGACATCACGGTTTTTTAATGTGACATCCAGAAGCAGCATCCTTTACAGCGGCAATGTATCGGGCATATACGCAGCAGAAGGCCAGCGATACATCATGATCAATCAATCAGTCCTCGCAGATCCCACGTTTACCCTCAGGGGCAATCCGCTCTGGTTGAACAATGGCAGCGGCTGGTATGAAACGATGATTACAACCTGGGATTATCAAGGAAGCCAGGTTGCGATAGTTCAAGAGCCTCCTGACTTTACGGCCAGTTCGTCAACAGAATTTAAAATCGGTTCAGTTGCTCAGACTAAATTTAATTGGACTCCTGGCGCACCCGTTTACGAACTTGGGACTTTCAAATACCTACTAAACTATTTGCCATCAGAGGAAGTCGTGAGGATCGAGGCTCTTGCATCATCAGGGTCTGCAGGAGGTGGCCAAACAAGGGATGTGTTTTTAACTTACAACACAAATGCCTATTCGGTAAACCTGAACGACAAGAGCCACAACGCGACGATCGGTAGGGAAACTGACGATCCCGGCCTGACTACGCTGACGCTTAATTCACCTCCAACTGTTTACGGTTTTCCTGAAGAAACAATCTATGCCACAATCAAAGGTATTATGAACGATGAAGGCGATGCGATCGAAGATCCTGCCGACATCATGAAGCATATTTTAGAGAGTCCGTTCATAGGCAACATTGCAGACGAGTACATTAACAACGATTCATTTTCCCTTGCTGCCAGCCAGGTTGTTACCAAGATGGGATTTGCAATCCGGGAAGAAAAGAAACTCAATGAACTGATCAGCGAGCTGGCAATGCAATCGAACTGCATTGCTTTCTGGGATACAGGCCAGATTTATTTACGGTATTTAGAAAGCGATTATTCTAACCATCAGGCAGTGCTGAACCCAGACAATGTACTTAATGGCTCGCTTTCAATCGAGATGACGCCTGTTAAAGACTATCCGACTGAGATCGTTTCGAAGTTTCGACAGGCTATTCCGAGCCCGGAGCAAAGGCTATCGCGGTCGAGCGATGAAGCGATCGCGTCTTTTGAAAAGAAGCGAACCGAGATGGATCTCTGGGCTTATCAGTACCCGACGTCCGTTGCGATCGTTACCGAGAATTGGCTGCTCTACCGTCTGAAAATGAACAAGTTGATCAAGATCAGTTCGTTCCTGAATTGCTCACACGTACAACCGGGAGATGTTGTGCTGCTGAATTACGCCGACGGAAACGGAGGATTGGTCTTAGACGCAACCTATGGTCGCGTGCGGTCTATCTCTCATAGGTTCGGTCAAGTCGAACAGGGAACAATCGACTCAATTGGCATGGTCGTTGAAACAAACCTCTGGCCATCCACCGTAAATGTATCTACGCCGGAGGATCAAGTCTGCGCAAGAATTATCGGCAATGCTGAAGATGGCGGCAGGGGGAATCCAGATTTTCCATCCGTGGGAGTTCCGGTCACAACGACGGGTGAGCCAACAACGACAACGACAGGTGAGCCGACAACGACGGCGCCGGGGACAACAGTCGCGCCGACGACAACGGCGAGTCCGTTTCCTGCAATTTGGTGTGGTCTGCCGATGACCCCAGGAAATCCACCAGTTGTAAATCCCGGCGCAACGTGCGGGCTTGACTTTAGTGATTTTGTATCTGATGGTTGTGTCAGTCCTGAAACAGAGGCAGCATTTGCAACAAATCATACCTTTGGTGTGGCTGATGTAGTGCACACATTTTTTAGACAAATCAGTTTTCAAAAAGAAATCGGAATCTATGGTAATATCACAATGAACTTTGGGTGTTACTCTCCATCGCATGTTTCCGTTGGAATAATCATTATTATGTATGAAACCCATGACCCTTACGGTCCGGAACATATCGTAACGTATGAACTTCAAACGTCAGCCGGTGGCCTATGGGCAAGTGGAACCGCAGACGTCAATGCGTTACCAATTCCGAATCTATGCGGAAACATTCCGGAAACAGTTGATTTCACAGCAGGGGGTTAGGTTGAAGAAAAAACTCACAATTGGAATGGCGGTCTATGATGATGTGCGGGGCGTCTGGTTCACGATTCAGGACATCAGGAAGCACTACCCTGAATTGATGGATCAAGTCGAGTTCATCGTCGTTGACAACAATCCGAATTCCAGCCACGGCGAAGCCACGAAGGATTATGTCGAGAACTGGGTAAACAACGGGCGATACATCCCGTTCGAAAAAGGCGGGACCGCAGCGCCACGGGATCACATCTTCCGGGTCGCAAGCACACCGGCAGTGCTTTGTATGGACTCGCATGTGCTGCTTGATAAGGACGTGTTGCCCCGACTGCTGGCGTGGTACGACCTGCACCCCGAAACAAAGGATCTGCTTCAAGGCCCGATGCTGTATGACGGTTTGGACGGCAACATGGCAACGCACATGAATGAAGTCTGGCGGGCCGGGATGTATGGCACATGGGGATCTGACCCGCGTGGGCATAACCCCTATAGCCCACCGTTCGAAATCCGAATGCACGGACTCGGGCTATTCAGTTGCCGCAAGGATGCCTGGCTGGGCTTTAATCCCGACTTCAAAAAGTTCGGCGGCGAGGAAGGATACATTCACGAAAAGTACCGAACGCACGGGCGTAAAACATGGTGCCTGCCGTTCCTGCGCTGGAATCACTGCTTCATCCGACCGGGAGGCCCGAAGTACCCTATCTGCAATTCGTACAAGCTGCAGAATTATCTGATCGGCTGGCGGGAACTCGGGATGAACCTCGACGATCCGGTTAATCATTTTCGCCTGTATATGGATGACGCGGAAATCAGACGCATCATTCAAAGCCTGGGAATCGATTACGAATTAAAACCGAAAGTGAAACATGAAAACGCTGTGCCAGTGTAAAGCCCCCGGATTCTGCCCGCGTCATCTGTGCGAGAAATCGCAAGCAGAGGTTCGCCAGTGCCAGACCGACTGGGTGCACTACCACTATCAGGAGCGAAAAACGGACAATCTGCAGCCGGGCGGTTCACACGTTAAGCGTGACCCGATCCGCTGCGATGTGATCATGCCGTACCACGCAGGAACCCTCGCTTACGTTGAAGAGGCGGCACGTTCGATTCTAAACCAGAACAACGCGGAAGTGATCTTGCATCTGGTCGGCGACGGGATTTCCCCTGAAGACGGAATTGATATGCCGGGCGTGAGGAAGTATTTCACGCGCAAGCAGGTTGGCCCCTATGCCGCACGGATGATGGTCTTTGACTATCTGGAGACCGACTTTATTCTGATGGCTGACTCAGATGATATCTACCATCCGAACCACTGCTTCTATGCCGTTGCCTGTTTGATGGACACGGGGCGTGATCTGTTCGGGGCCAGCATGGAACAGTTCGTTGATTACCGGGATGGCTCCTGCGATGTGCTGAAAGAGACATTCAGACAATTCCCGATCATTACATCAGGCAGGCCAGAGAAATCCGTACCAGATGGGAATATCGTACATGCGACCTTGGCAATCACTAAGACGGCTTTTGCGGCGTTGAATGGATATTATGATAGCGTTGTCGGTGCAGACACGCACCTGGTGAGGCGGGCCAGCGAAGCGGGTTACAAGTCGTTTATCTCTGATAAGGTTGTTGCACAACGGCGGCTGCATCGAACATCATTGACCAATTGCGCAAAGCTGGGAATCAGGTCTACTCAACGCTGGAAGATCAGGCAGGATCTGGAAGAGCACTTCAAGCGGATTCAGTCAGGCGAACCCGTGGAGTCATTCGGAAGGCTGGATAAGTGGATTAAGTCGGACCTGTTGATTGTGGGCTCGGCCCCCAGAGACACTGCGCCAGACATCGAAAAGAGCGATTACGATATCGATGTGTTTATCCCCTATTACAAAAATCTGCATTTAGTTCCCCAGACGATTGATTCGATTCTCTGGCAACACGGCGTGAAGCCGTTTATTCATCTGGTCAATGACTGTTCGCGAGAAGACGACACGGAATTAAAGCGGCGGTACGGGTATCTGCCAAACGTGGCCTGGTACAAAACAAAAAGGAATGTCGGGCCTTATGCGATTGCAAACAGCCTCTTTTATCACACGAGGACGCGATTTATCGGCATTGCAGACAGCGACGACATTTACCTCCCGGATCACTTTGGTACTGCTATCTCCGACATGGAAGGGAACAAAGCCGATGCCTGGGGAAGCGTGATGACTCAGTTTCTGAACCCGCTGGAGTTGCACACAAAACATAATCTATCGACAATCGAAAAGCACCCGATAGCCGACTCTGGAAGAAAAGTCGGTCTGCCGTATCCCCGGCTGGTTAACGGCACGATGGTGATCCGTAAAAGAACTTTCGAAGCGTTAAATGGATTTAATGGCAACTGGCAATGTGCAGCCGATACGGAGTTCTCTCAGCGACTCCAATTTCCGAGCGACGTTGGCGGGCGTGTTTTCTTCTCGGACCAGGTGACAGCACTTCGAAGAATATGCAGCAACAGCCTTTCGAATTCCGACGGTAAGTACGGCTTGAAATCTTCGGAGCGCGACCAGATCAAAAACGAAAGCGTGGCCCGATATCAACTCTGGAAAAGGCAGGGACTGAATGATCCTCGGCAGCATGGAACCCTCGACACTCAGGATGATGTATTGGATTCGGACTATCGGTTGACCAGCACCAACAGAGACAAAATAACGGCCTGTATTGCGACGATCCCCCGGCGAGTCTATGCGCTGGAGAAAACCATCGCGTCTCTGATCAATCAGGTAGATGCGATCAAGGTGCATTTAAACGATTATCAATTCGTCCCGGAGTTTCTGAAGAATCCGAAAATAGAACTTGTTTTCGGGGACAATTCAGCAATGAGCTGTCGAAAGTTTCTTTGGTCTGATAAGTTGAGCGGGTTTATTTTTACATGCGACGATGACTTGATTTACCCGCCTGAGTATGTGGTGAAGATGGCCGAAGCTATCACCAAGCATAAATGTATTGTCTGCGCTCATGGAAGCAGATTGCCACCTGGCAAGATTGAAAGCTTTTATAAAAACCGTACCGTCTACGATGCACGGCGGGAAGTTCCGTATGATGTCCGGGTGGACGTGCCGGGAACCGGAGTAATGGCATGGCACACTGATCACGTTCAGATCAAACCTGAAGATATAAATCTTCCGGGGATGGAAGACATCGCGGCTTATTGTTTTATGTTCAATAACAGTGTGCCGGGTGTTGTAGTAAAACATCAGACTGGGTGGTTTGTGTCATCAACGCATAAAAATGACGGTGGGCTTTACAGCGATTCAATCCGCGACGACAGAAGGGAAACGGAGTTAATCAATGCCCATAAAAACCATCGGGCGTAGCCTCTGGAACCGCCTCACTAAAGTGGGACACGTCGAATATGACGGATTCGTCGAGGTAAACGGCCTGCGGTTCACAAGCCTGCGAACCATGTTCAATGGCAATCCCCCAGATATTCAATTCGGTCTGTATGGGGACTGTCGATTCACAAGTAACACAATCAGAGAGTTCAAATGTTAGAAATCCCGAATCTTGAAATTCACGCGACCTACGCTTGCAATCTGCACTGTAAAAGCTGCTCACACTTTTCGGATATGCAGGTGGGAAAAAACGTTCCCCTGGCTGAGATCAGCGCCCAGATGATGCAGTGGAGCGGCCGTCTGGCTCCGAAGTTCTTTTCGATCCTGGGAGGCGAACCGACGCTAAATAAAGAACTCTGCGGAATCGTGCACGAATGCCGGAAGCAATGGCCCCTCTCGCAATTGAGACTGATCACAAACGGATTCTATTTACACAGACACCCTGACCTGCCGAAAATCCTGCAAGACACTGGCTGTGATCTGGCCGTTTCTGTGCATCACGACGGCGAAGAATATACCGAGAAGCTGAAGCCGGTGCGGGAACTACTTGACCAGTGGTCTGCTCAATATAAATTCAAGTTGACGTTTCGGACATCGGCGAAAACATGGCGCACGACATTCGAGGGTTATGGATCTGAGATGAAACCGTTTACCGACGGAGACCCGGAAAGCAGTTACAAGATCTGTGTTGCGAAACATTGCCCGCAAATATTCGGGGGGAAAATCTGGAAATGCCCACAGTTGGCGTATCTGGGACTGGTTGATAAAAAACACAAGCTCGGCGACGAATGGCAGAAGTATCTATCGTATCGCCCACTATATCCGACCTGCTCAGACGCAGAGTTGCAGCAGTTCTTTGCCACGAAAGCAGAGCCGGCGTGCGCCATGTGTCCGGCCCATCATCGGCATTTTGAAATTTCCAATCCGTTGCATCCTCTGGAGCAGGTTAAATGACATTACCAAAGCTCGTCTGCCTCTGCTGTACTTATCTCAGGCCGCAACTGCTGGCATCCATGATTCGTGACTTCGAGTCGTTCGACTATCCAGACGATAAGAAGCAGCTCTTGATACTGGACGATGTGGGGCAATACCCCTCGGAGCCAAGTGGCCCCGGCTGGTCTATCATCTCGGAGAAAAACAAGTATCCCACTTTGGGAGAAAAGCGAAACGCTGTAGCCGCCATGGCTCCCGCTGATGCTGACGGCTTTGTTGTCATGGATGATGATGACGGTTACTGCGCATGGACACTCAGGGCTCATTCTGAGGCGTTACAGAGAGCGGACGTTTCCCAGCCGACGCGAGTGTATTCAGAAGCGAATTCAGACAAGCGGCTTTTACTGGATCGCGGCAAAGGAATCTTTCACGGGTCGTGGGCATATACCCCGGAAGCATTTAAAAAAACAGGAGGCTACACGGCCAGAGATAGCGGCGAAGATCTCGACCTGATGCGAGCATTCAGACGCACGCAATGCCAGATTGCTGATCCGTGCGAGAAGTATCCCCCCTATTACGTTTATCGTTGGCAGCACACTGGATCTTATCACGTTTCTGGCAAGTCCCAAAAAGGACTGGTACTGCTACGCGATGACTGGAAGAAAATGCCGAAGGTTGAAACGCTTCCGGATCCAGCAGAACGCAATTGGTCACTGGCTGCCAGAGAGTTTCTCGGCTGCCTGAATGGGGTTGATGTCTCGGAATACTGGATAAAAAACAAACCAGAACTACTCAAAAGGACTGAACCCTGATGCTGTTTAGCTGCTACTTCACAGGCTTTCCCGATCCCCAGGGTAAAGGCCAGATGCAAATTGACGATGACACCAAAGTGGAACCACTCATCAGCGATGTGGAACGCTTGGGGATTGAGCTAATCATCTTTCACGACCTGCTCTCTGATGAGTTTGTTTCCCGCTGGTCAAGCGAACTGGTTTCCTTTTCTCGGGTTCCGGTCTCGCCGATCTATTCCGTCTGCGATTACCGGCACTTCTGTATTCGCGACTGGCTCGAATATCACGAGTATGTAACCGTCTGGTACTGCGATCTGTTTGATGTGCGAATGAACCGCAGACCGGAATCAATGCTGGATCTGTTCCCGGAGCACGATCTATTTCTGGGTATCGAACGCATCGAATGGAAGAATAACAAGGCCACTCCAGATGGCCGATGGATGGTCAATAAATTCAAGCAGGCTTACGGTGATGTTCCGCCCGAGTCACTGAACCAGACGATTCTGGCAAGCGGTCACTGGGGCGGCAAGTATCACATTGCAAAGAGCTTTGTTAATACGCTATGTGGTGAATTCGAGCGGGTCAAGGCAGCTCGTAAGAACTTGAACATGGCTGTCTACAATCAAGTTGCCTATCGGTACTTCCCGTTTTGGGCTGAGGGGGCTCCGTTCAATTCCGTGTTTCGAAAATTCGATTACTCGGCAGATGTTGTTTTTATCCACAAATAAGGAAGCGGACTATGTCTTTTTATGATGCAGTGGCACGGGTCTGGAATCAGGATCGCGACTACTCACAGGGGGCAATCGGCAAGGAAGTGTGGGACGCTATCGCGACCCATATTAAACCGAATTCGAAAACGCTGGAATTTGGTTGCGGACTGAGTACCCTGCTCTTTAATTATGCGGGACACCATCACACGGCGATCGACAATAATCAGAAATGGATCGATCTGGTAAAGTCGCACGAACTGACAGTACGAACACAGATCGTTCATTCCGCAATAAACAGTCTCGGCTTTTATCTTAATGTCCCCCCCGGGCCTTATGATTGTGTTCTGATCGACGGGCCAGCCGGGGAAGGCAAACGCAGCGGCGTGATTGAGATTATCGAATCGCTGGTCAAGGAAGGCGCGGTCATTATCGTGGACGACACGAACCGGCCCAAGGAAAGGGCGCTGTCGGAAGCAATTCAGAATCTGCTCTGTGCTTCGCAGGTAATCGAGGGTGACACATCGCATGGCCGCAAGTTCGATCTGATCATTGTTTGAAATCGGAGCAACTGATGTTCGAAGAATTTTTGTTAACACAGGTCCGCAGTCGCGGCATTCAGTGCGCAATGAAGCCACTTCCGAATTTCCGCTCTGGAAAGAACTGGAAGCGATCAGGGAACGCGAGAACCTGCAAGATGTGATCTGGGTTGATGACGTGCATACGTTCGGAGAAGCACGGCCAGATCTCGGGCAGCCGTGGGAAGATGTTACGGTCGATGCGGTGAAAGAACTGTTCCCAGATCGAACGCTAGTTGTGGTAGATGACGGGCTTGTGGTTCTTTAATTCGACTCAGGATTGAACGACTCTGAGATAGACCCAGTGTTTACGAATCGCTGTAGCACTTCAATTAACTCAGCAGCCTGATCTCTTCCGAGATGCATTCGAGTCCAGAAAGCGGTTCCCTCTGGAAACTCAACCGGCTGCCATCCTTCTCCGGGAATCAGCACTTGTGGTTTTGGGTCGTCAATACCAACCCATACAGCATCTTGCGTGGCGAGGCTAGAATCTTGGATTGAGCATTCGTTTCCGTAAAGATCTGTGAATACTCCGACCTTAAAGCCTCGCTTAGTTTTCTTCAGTGGAATCGGCATCTACTCTCTCCTCTTCTGCGCTGAACGGCCTGCCCTGCTTAACGTCATGCAATGCCATATCGAGCTGTAATCCGTGGCTGATCAGTTGCCGGACGGCTGCCGAGAATTGCGGTTTACCTGCGCGTGTTAGTCCGTTATCCATGGCGTAGACTTCTATTGCCGCGATCTGGATCGAGCTGAACTGGATCAGCTTTTTAGTGCTCTCTTCGCTTGCAGTATCCATGTTCCTGGCTCGTATAAATAGATTTGTGATGCACAAAATAGTTTGTGGTTGGTAGGCGATTTTAAAACCCGCGTGCCTGCCGTTTGGGTGTCGGTAATCAGCCGACCGGCAGGCACGCAAAAGGATTCAGTTATTTTTCACGCTTGCGATGACTTGCTCGGTGCTAACGTCGCCATTGCTGTGGGCGTAGCCCC
>Ga0222669_1000088_pt1 | contig 32314 bp, 60 predicted proteins | sample AntAcemetagen730_FD_179848 | JGI IMG/M metagenome (GOLD analysis project Ga0222669, IMG submission 179848) | Saline water microbial communities from Ace Lake, Antarctica - #730 | ecosystem: Environmental > Aquatic > Non-marine Saline and Alkaline > Saline | place: Antarctica: Ace Lake...
AGAAAAGAAAAAGTACTTAGCTATGGAGTTAGAAAGCCAAAAGCATTTAGATATACCTTTTTATATTAATTCTACCCCAGAGGGTGTATGGTCTTTTAACCTTTATTTGATAAAACCTATATGGGAGACTAACAACAAGAATCCAGCAACAACACAATTTGCAAACACAAATAGAATAGAAAAAGAAGTTACCTATTTAAACATTAAAGAAGGAATAAAACTATTATGAAAGAAAATTTAACTTTTAATCACATATACCAAATAGTTTCTGAGTATTTACCAACAATAAATTTTATTGATGATTTAACAAAGGCTGCTTGGGCGAGTGATTTATATATAAAAAGAAAAAGTTTACCCGAAATGTACGTTTACTTAGACAAAAAAATAAATAAAAATAAAAAAATGAAAGGAAACAAACTATATTATTCTGCTACTACTTATGACGTTATAGACATCATACAAGACTATAAGCTGTCTTTTAACAGAGGTAATATCTTAAAGTATATAATAAGGGCTGGCAAAAAAGATAATGAACTACAAGACCTACTAAAGGCTTTGGACTATTTAGAAAGAGAGATAGAACACTTTAGGGCTGTTACAAAAATAGAGACAGATAAATTAAAAGAGTAAATTCAAAATTATGGAAATAGTAATAATTATTAGTGTGTTTGTGGTAGCTTTTTATTTAATAGGAAAAGGCAAGATGGTTAAAAAGAATTATCCTTATGACCCTACACCACGAGAGGATGACCCAGATAAAAAGGATGAGAAGTAAATATTAAGGAGGGGCTAAAGCCTCTCTTTTTTTTTAACAAAGTTTTAACATAATAAAATTTTTAATTAACAAATAATGTTTATATTTGTAAGGAACAATAACACTAAAACAAACATTATGAAACTATCAGAAAAAATTAAAAGAGCATTAAAAGCAATTGACAACGAAAAAGAGAGTATTAATGTTTCTTATAGCCTAGCCAAAGATAGCGATGATGATGGCAAGGGCTATTTCAACTTTGAGGCTTTAATTGCAGAAACTAAAATAGCAGCATTAGAAGAACTTTTAGATGAATTATTATCACTAATTAAAAAATAGAGAAAATGAAACAAACAACATTTTACGCTATTATAATAATTATAGTATTTACATTGGCATTAACTTTTACTTATAAAGATGGTGCTTTATTTATTAAAACAGAAGATATGGAAAAAGAACAAGCGATACAAATTTTGGAGAATCAAATCTACTTAGCAGACATAGTAGATAATTATCACTCTTACAACGAGCTAAACAAAGTATTAACCTATTTAAAAGAACAAGATGGAAACTAATATAATGTACGAGGGGCTTGAATTTACTATTCAATATGATTTAATACCAGCAGAGAATGGAAGCTATGATACAGAACCATTTGAAAAAGGTGTAGATATAAACGGAATTAGCTTGGGTGGTAATTGTGTAGACTTTATGCTAAACGAAAGAACCACTAGAATACTAAAAAGATTAATACTAGAGAAATTATGTTAAGCGATTGTTGTGGTGCTGAGGCTTGGTATGAGTCTGACATCTGTTCTGATTGTATGGAGCATTGTGAATTTAACGAAGAAGAATAGAAATTATGAAAGAACAAGAATTAACAAACTTAGGATTTGCAAAAATAAATATTTCGGCAGAAGAAAGTGGAGGTAATGCCTTTTATTATTTTGATTTAGATATTACACGCTACACTTCATTAATTTCAAACTCAAACGATGAAGCCTTAAAAAATGAATGGCAAGTAGAATTTTTTCAAGATGATAGCGTAGTTTTTACAGATATAAAAGATTTACAATTATTCATAGACATTATAAGAAGAAATATAAAATGAAAGACTTAAAAATTACAGCCCCACAAGGCTACGAGATTGACAAAGATAAAAGCACTTTTGAAAATATTGTGTTTAAGAAACTAAATGAACTACCTAAGACTTGGGAAAATCTAAAACAAATAAATGGGTTTTATACAACTACTATGTCTTTAATTAATGTAGTTCTAATAACTGTAATTCCCAATCGCAGTAACCCCACTGGGAGAAACGTTTTTAAAACAGAAGAACAAGCTAGGGCATCTCTTGCACTTGCTCAGTTATCACAGCTAAGGGATGTTTATAGGTCTGGTTGGGTTCCGGATTGGGATGGGTACGAGTGTAAATTCTGTATTTTTTTTAGCGGAAACACTATTAGTGTTGATAGCCTACATAATTCTAGCGAATTTCTTTCCTTCCAAGATATAGAAACGGCTGAGTTATTCCTTGAAAACTTTAGAGATTTAATAGAACAGGCTAAACCATTAATGAGTTAGGATATGAAAAAACTATTATTAATATTATTATTTACAAGCTGCTCAGTAGATGAGCCTATAGTGGAAGATTGTGCTATACAATACCAACCACAAAGAGGGTGCTTTATAGTAACTGGTTTTAGGGTAGACTTAGACTGCAGCTTAGAAGTTGTTTATGTGATAGAGGGCATACGCAATGGTCGTATTTATTCTATAGCTACCGACAAAGATGAATGGAAAAGATTAACTATAAAAGATGGCTTATGCTATTAAAATTATGATATTACTTGTAGATGCAGATAGCTTAGTATGGTCAAGCTGCTTTAAAAAAAGAGAAAACAAAGAAGATAGCCCATACTTTGATAACATAGAAGATGCAACCGATAAGTTTGATGAAGTGTTTATGAGCATAGTAAATAAGATAGAGGCAATTTACCCAGTAGATGACTACCTACTATTTAACAACTCAAAAGGTAATTTCAGAACAAAAATATCTAAGACCTACAAAGCTAACAGAAAGAACCAACCTAGACCAGAACTTTTAGGACAAGTACATAACTTTGTAACGGAACAGTATGGTGGAATAGCTGAAGCTGGTGTAGAAACAGATGACGTTGTAGCTAAGTATTGGTTTAATATGACACAAGAATATGGAAGGAATGAAGTAATGATAGTTAGCATAGATAAAGACTACAAGCAGTTCCCTTGTTTAATGTATAACTACCACCAAAAGCACCAATGCGTACACGATATAACAGAAGAAGAAGCACTTTATAACTTCTATGAACAAATGATAATAGGAGACACAGCAGACAATGTTAACTATTGCAAGGGGTACGGTGTTAAATTTACTGAAAAATACTTAGTTAATTGTGTAACTAAGTACCAATACACTAGAAAGGTATTTGAACTGTTTAAAAAAATACATAAAAGCAAAGCAAGAGAAAGGTACTTACTTTGTTATAACCTTTTAAAACTTAGAACGGAATAAAAATAGAGCCATAAATGAACATAAAAGAAGAATTTTATCTTATAGCTTTAGAACAAATATACAACGGTGCGCCTCTTTACATAATAGAAGAGATGCTAGTTTATTTAATACAACAAGAACAATACCTAAAATGTGCTGGTGTTTACAAAGCACTTAAATTTGCTAACAGTAACACAATGCAATCAATAGAAAAAGAATTAGAGATATGATAAAAGACATTTACAACTACGTAAACAATTACTTAAATATAGACATAAGCAGCAGAAGTAGAAAAAGAGAATATGCAGAAGGTAGAGCATTATTTTATTACCTATGCAGAGAAAATACCAACCTTACCCTAAGAGAGATAGGAGAGTACGTAAACAAGAACCACTGTGCCGTTTTAAATGCTTTAGGTAATACTTTTCCCACTATAACAAATAAGGCTATTAAAAGGGCTATAAATGACTTTAATCAAATAGATTTAAACTCTGATGAATTACAGTTGATAGAAGTGCTTAGAATTAATAATTTGTTAAAAATAGAGAACAAAGAATTGAAGGAAAAAATAGAGACACAAATAATAACAGACACTAACATACAGCCTAAGCTAAACAACTTAACTCCTTCACAATTTAGTAGAGCAATAGAAAGAATAAACGCAATGCTATTAATGATAGGTAAAGAGGCAGAGCCAGTAGTAATAAAAGAAATGGAAGGAGCAGAACTATGACCAAAGAAGAAAAGCTGATTTATATAAAAAAATATCAATTAGAAAATAAAGATAAAATCCGCGAACAACGAAAGATTTACTATCAAGAAAATAAAGAAAAAATAAAGATTGCCAGCAATATGTTTTATAAAGAAAACAAAGAAAAGATAGCTGAATATCATAAGATACACAATCAAGATAAAAAAGAAGAAATAAAGATTTACAATAAGAAATATAATCAAGAAAATAAAGAAAAGAAAGCTGAATATCAAAAGATATACTATCAAGAAAACAAAGAAAAAGTAAGATTACGCCAAAAAACTTACTATCAAGAAAATAAAGAAAAGTTATCTGAAAAACAAAAGATATACAATCAAGAAAATAAAGATATAATTAATAAAAAGAAAAATAAATACAATAATTCATCTCCAATTAGAAAAATAAAGACAAGGCTTAGAGGTAGGCTTAGAAAGTTTTTTATTTACAAAGGATATAAAAAGAAAAACAGCACAGAAGAAATACTAGGGGCGAATTGGAAAACAGTAGAGTCTTTTATGGAAGCTAAATTCGAAGATGGAATGAACTGGGATAATATAGGAGAATGGCATATAGACCATATAATACCTTTATCTTCTGCAGAAACAGAACAAGAAACTATTAAGCTATGTCATTATACTAACTTACAACCTTTATGGGCGTTTGATAATTTATCTAAAGGTAATAAATTAGACTGGGTTAAAGATTAAAAAAATAGAGCCATAAAATGAAAGAACAATATATACTAATGAGAAAACAAAAACAATTTGATTACCAATTACTATATAACTATTACATAAGTAAAGGAGGAATAAATATAGACCCTAATAACTTTATAAGAATAATAAACACAGTAAGGAAAATAGACATACTAAACGGACTAGATTCTGAATTTGGTTTAGTAGCATTACAAGACAAACAAGGAAAAGAGATACTGGTAATAAATTAAATTATGGAGCATTATATAAAACCAATGATAAAAGTGAATAGTGTGTCTGGCGGAAAAACATCATCGTATTTAGCAAAACACTATCCAGCGGATTACAATTTATTTTCATTGGTAAGAATTGAAGATAAAAAATGCACACCTAAAGATAAAAAACTTGTTAAATTAGTTAGCGATAAAATCGGAATGGAATTTGTAGCAACGGCTGAAAGTGATTTAACTTTGAAAGTGATTTTAGATTTAGAGCAATTAATCGGAACGGAAATAAAATGGCTGACTGGCAAAACATTTGAGCAAATTATAAAAGACAAGTCAAATTATTTGCCAAACCAAATGACAAGATTTTGCACTACTGAAATGAAATTAAAACCTATCGCAGAATTTTGTAGAAATGAAATCAAAGAAATTGTATCAACAAGGTTAGGTATTAGATATGATGAATCGCATAGAGTAAATTATGAAAATACAATTTTTAAGTTCCATAATGGTTTTTCAGATAATGGCAGAAATAAATGGATATTTGAAAAATATAGAGAGGTAGAATATCCATTAGTTGATGATAAAATATAACATTATGAAATTTATAAATGGAGTTTAAATTCTGGAATAAATTTTCCTAAAGACAGTAATTGCGTAGGTTGTTTCCATAAGCCAGTGCAACAATTAAGAAAAAACTGGGATGACGAACCGTTGAAAATGCAATGGTTTGCTGACCAAGAAAAAGGTAAGGGTAAATTCAAAAAAGAAATGTCTATGAATAAAATTAAGAAAATAGGATTGCAAACTGATTTTATCTTTGGCGTAGGGTCTGGGTGCAATTCTGGCGGCTGTACAGATTGACAATGTACCATAACAACAGATACAACCAACATTTAACAAACAGCCAAACAAATTGTTTTTAATTAGTAAACTAATCTAAACTGATTATGGATAACAGAGTAAACAACAAAGGCACTATAGGAAACAAAGGGGGCAGACCTAGCAAGAGTGACGAGGTTGCAATGATTGAAAAGCTAACGCCAATGTTAAGCAAAGCATACGAGGCATTAGAAAAAGGTGTAGAAGCTGGAGACTTTAAATTTGTTCAGTTATACTTTAATTACTATGCTGGTAAGCCAAAAGAAACTAGAGACTTAAACGTAAACCAAGAACAGCCTATTTTCTACGTAGGAGAAGAATAAGAAACTTTATGGATGAATTTGTAGTAACTACTGCAATTAAAAAGATGTACGCTTTAAAGGCTCGTAAAAGGGTTATTCAAGGGGGTACTTCTGCTGGTAAGACTTTTGGAATACTTCCTATATTAATAAACCAAGCTATAGAGAACCCAGACTTGGAAATATCGGTAGTGGCAGAAAGCATACCTCATCTACGTAGAGGTGCTTTAAAAGACTTCTTAAAGATTATGTTAATGCTTAGGGTGTATAGGGATGGGCAGTTTAATAAGAGTACTTTAAAATACACCTTTGTTAATGGAAGTTATATAGAGTTCTTTAGTGTAGACCAACCAGATAAGTTAAGAGGGGCTAGGCGTAATGTACTTTATATTAACGAGGCTAACAACATACCCTTTGATGCTTATAATCAATTAGCGGTAAGAACAAGCGGTACTATATGGATTGACTTTAATCCAACATCAGAATTTTGGGCACACAAGGAAGTACTAATAGAACCAGATAGCGAATTTGTTATATTAACCTACAAGGATAATGAAGCATTACCAAGTACTATCATAGAAGAAATAGAGAGAGCAAAGAAGAAAGCTACCACATCTACTTATTGGTCTAACTGGTGGCAAGTATATGGCTTAGGTCAAGTAGGTTCTTTAGAGGGCGTATGTATAACAGACTGGAAAGAATTAAACACATTACCAGAAGAGGCTAGGTTACTATGCGGTGGTTTAGATTGGGGGTACAGCAATGACCCTACAAGTTACATTAGACTATACAAATGGAATAACGCTTATATATTTGATGAGGTCTTTTATCAGAAGGGTTTACTTAACTCAGAGATAAGCAATCTATTAAAGTCCCACGAAAGTACAGAGTTAATATATGCAGATAGTGCAGAACCTAAAAGTATAGCAGAACTAAACAGTTACGGACACACCTTGCTTCCAGTATCTAAAGGCAGAGACAGTATTGTATATGGTATAAACCTCATCAATCAAAATGAAGTATATGTAACTGCTAGAAGTAAGAACCTTATAAACGAATTAAGAAACTACATCTGGTTAAAAGACAAAGAAGGGAACAAACTAAACAAACCTATTGATGCTTGGAACCACGCAATAGACAGTTGTAGATATGCTTTAACTAGCCAATTAGCAGACCCACACAAAGGGGAGTATCATATATATTAAAAGTTATACCCGATAAGGTATGATTTACAGCAAATTAACGTATATTATACCCGATAAGGTATTGTTTATACCACATTAACAAATGTTAAAGTTATGTTAAAGTTTATAATAACTTGTTTATATCTAAATAAGGGTTGTATATTTGAGTATCAATAACAAACTAAAAAAAATATTATGACACTTAGATTCGGAAAGCACAAAGGACAACAATTTGAAAACACACCAAAAAATTATCAAGATTGGTTGTTGAAACAAGATTGGTTTAAAGCACCTAAACAAGAAGTACCATTACATAGACAATCTTTAAGTGGTTGGGATGGTTATGGTAAAAGAGGACAAGCTATCTATGATGCTATATTTGATAACGATTGCTTAGACCAAGATTTGACTGATGGCGAACTATACTTAAAATACAACCCATCTAATGATGAAAATGATGTAGACGAATGCGAACCAACATACGGGGAATTTTTATAAGCAGAATTGCATTCCAGATTATCCAACATTAAAAAAAAAATAAATCAAAGGGGGCTTTTACACCCCCTTTAAATAAACATTATGGAAAATAAAAATTGGACTCCAAAAGTAAATGAAATAGTATTTTGGGGATGTGATGTTGTGCAAGTTATGACTATGAATTTTAGTGGTAAAGTTGCCGTAAAAATAATAGGGGCTAACAAGAAGAGTAAAATAGTTAGAAACGTATATGCTTGCCAATTAGAGCAAATATTTTAAGATAAAAACAATGGGGGTGTAAAAGCCCCCTTAATTTTAACAAAACAAACATTATGAAAATTAGAATACTTCAAATCATTATAGGCTGTTTGCTTATAATATTATTTACCAGCTTATTCTTTGCTTTAATAAATCTACTATGCTTTTTATTTCTTAACCCTTTAATTACTATTATAAGTGGGATTACTTTTATGGTAGTCTTTTATATAGGCTTAAAACTTTATGACAAATGGAACCAATAGAATGGGCTTGGCAGAATGATATAACTATTTATCCAGTACCTATACCTAAAAGCAATGGTAGGAGATTACCAGACTGCCATATAGAAGTAGACTATAGAGGTAAAAAGATAAAAGGACAAATGATATACAAGCAGAATAATGAGCTGTATAATAAGATAAAAGAATTGTATAAGTATTATTTCGATAAAAGATAGTTTAGTGTTTGTTTTTGATAATTAAGGGGTTCGTTATACAGCGAGCCTCTTTTTTTGTTTTTAATTTATGAAGTTTGAAATCAATATACCAGAGAATCTAAACGAAATAACACTAGGTCAGTACCAAGAACTTCTAAGACTTGAAGAACCTACTGATGGGGATATTGTGCGTATATTATTAGACATTAATTTAAAAGGCTTAGGTACTATTAAAGATAGCGATGTAGATAAATACTCTGAAAGACTAACCAAGCTATTTGATAACAAACCATCACATAGTCTTAAATTCAATTTACAAGGCGTTACATTTGGTTTCTTACCTAACATAGATGAAATTACCTATGGAGAAAACAAAGACGTTACAAGCTATTTAAACGACTGGCAGACTATGCACAAAGCTATGTCTGTTTTATATAGACCAATTACTAATAAGATAGGCAATAAATACTTATTAGAACCGTATGGAGGTACGCATAAACATAGCGAGTTAATGAAACAAATGCCTTTAGGGGTTGTATTTGGTGCAATGGTTTTTTTTTGGACTTTAACAGGCGACTTGTTGAAAGCTATCCCGAACTATTTACAGAAGGAAGCACAGAAGGAACTGATGAGCGGTCAAATTTCGGTAGAAAATGGGGAAGCTATCAGGAAATATACACACTTGCTCAGGGAGACATTAGAAGATTTACAGAAATTACAAACCTTTCCTTACATAGTTGCTTAATGTATTTAGCATTTGAAAAGGAGAAGGCAGAGTTTGAAAGCAGAATGATAAAAAACAACTTTAAAAAATGAAAGGTTTTTACAACATCACTACTAAGATAAAAGAAACACTAGCCCTAGATGCTTTTGTTAATACTGTTACCTATGGAGACATATTTGAGGTAGATTTAAACAAGCAAGATATATTTCCTTTATCTCATTTTATAGTAAACAATGCAACATACTTAGGTTCGGCTTGGCAGTTTAGTTTGTCTGTTATTTGTATGGATATAGTAGATGAAAGCAAAGAGGCAGTAACAGATAAATTCTTAGGAAACAACAATGAACAAGATGTTTTAAACACTCAGTTAGCTGTAATTAATAGACTCCTTGAATTATTAAGAAGGGGAAACCTAAGAGATGAACTATATGAATTAACTGGTACACCTAATGTAGAACCATTTACAGATAGGTTTGAAAACAAGGTAGCTGGGTGGACTTTAAGCCTAGATGTATTGATTCCTAATGATATGACAATCTGTTAAATGAAAGAACTTGGAGGGGCATTAAATAAGTTTGCTAAGTATGTTGTTCAACAGTCCAGAACAAACCTAACTAAAGGGCAAAAGAACGCTTCTAAAGGACTTTATAATTCTATTGGATATACAGTAAAAGAAAACCCTAACAGCTTCTCGTTAGCTTTTTTAATGAATGAGTATGGTACGTTTCAAGACAAAGGGGTAAGTGGTAAGGAAAAGAAATACAATACACCTTACTCTTACAAAAACAAGATGCCACCTATTAAGCCATTGGCAATGTGGGCAAAAGGTAAAAACATTAGATTAAGAGATGCAAAAGGAAAGTTTCAAAAGGGAAACTATAATACTATAGGGTTTTTAATATCTAGGTCTATATTTAAAAAAGGTATTAAACCAAGTTTGTTTTTTACCAAACCATTTGAAAAAGCATTTAAGAACCTACCAGAAGAATTAGTACAAGCATACGCATTAGAAGTAATGGACTTTATGAAATTTACAACAACAAAATAAGATGGCAAATATACTATTAAGAAGTCCGTATTTTATTTATGATCCAAGAGCCACAGCATTAAGTGCAAAGCTAGAGTTATCAATAGAGAATGTACTGGTTTATACTATAATTAAAAACACAGACAACGCTAATGGGGCTTTATTTGAAATAGCAGAACTATCTAAAGACTATTTAATAGACTCCTTTAACGGAACGTACACAAGCAATACAGTTTCTTTAACCATTACGGTAAAGTATTATGATGGATTAGAGGGTAGTGGTACACAAGTTGGAGCAGACGCACCTTATTTTCACGAAGGATTTAATGGCTATAGTAATTTTGAAGAAGGTAAAAATGCAGTAACGCTTCCAAACTCTTTGCTTATTAGTAATAGAATTATTTACCAGCCAGAAAGCACAGCTGGTGTTATACCAAGAGAGGTAGATGGTCAAATAGTATATAGTGCTTTTAGTACTGCAACAACCTCTATTACTTTGGCTGGTCAAGTGTTTACTATTGTTAGACTATGCGAACCTAAGTTCACACCGATTAAAGTAACTTTTGTAAATAAGTTTGGTGCTTTACAAGACCTTTGGTTTTTCAAGAAATTCACTAAGAATTTAACAGTTAGTAAAGACAGATATAAAAGACATACCATTTCACAAAGTGGAGGGTATTCTATAAACTCTCATCAAGACAATATATTAAGGTCAAACGGAAATGAAAGAATAACTTTAAACACTTCTTTTGTAGATGAGACAATGAACGAACCTATCAAACAGTTGTTGCTTTCAGAAAGTGTATGGGCTACTATTAACGGAGTTGTTTTGCCAATTATAGTAACTACAGAAAACTTACAGTATAAAAATAAAGTAAACGAAAAGCTAATACAATATACTATAGAGTGTGAATTTGCTTTTCAAGCTATAAACAACATTAGATAAATGCAGTTAGTACAGCTTTATATAGAAGGTCAAAGAGTGGATATGTTTGCGGATGAATCTGTAGAGATTACTCAAACAATACAAAACATAAAAGACATATCAAAGGTATTTACAGACTTTACTAAAACTTTTACGTTACCAGCTTCCCCTACTAATAATAAGTTGTTTAAACACTATTACAACTACAATATCTTTGGGGGTTTTGATGCTAGAACAAAAAAAACAAGTAACATAGATTTAAACTCTAAGACCTTTAGAGATGGTAAGGTAAAACTAGAAGGTGTAGACTTAAAGGATGGTCAAGTATATGCTTATCGTATTACTTTTTTTGGAAGTACAATTAATTTAAAAGACGTTTTAGCTGAAGATAATTTATCTTCTTTAGATTGGTTAAGTAATTTTAATTTAGATTATGACGCTGCTGCTGTAAGAGGTGCATTAGAAACTGGAACAACTATTGCTGTAGATGGAATAAACTATAAGATAATAGCACCTTTAATAACACACACAGAACGGTTATATTATAATAGTGTTACTTCTGAAGTTGGTTCTGGCAATCTATATGGAGAGGCTAGTGTAATGCAAGGAGTGCCATACACAGAACTAAAATACGCTTTACCTATTAAGGCTATTATAAAAGCTATTGAAAATTCTACTTATGGTATTACGTTTTCTACTGACTTCTTTAACGAAAATAACAAAGCATATAATGACCTTTATATGTGGATGCACAGAAAAAAAGGGGAAGTATTTGATTCAACAGAATTTACACATCAAGTAAATGGATGGACTGAAAACCTTGATGAAATGGAAGAAGTCGCTATGTACCCTGATAGGATATTAGTTTTTAATTCAGCACAAGGAGTAAATTATAATTTAGTTGTTAATTCAAATACAGCAGACCCTTATACGGTTATAATAAAAAAAGAAGGATTAGTTTTTAGACAGTTTACGGATGACAATGGATTTTCTTCTAACATTAGTGGAATACTAACAAACTCTAGTACTGGTTATACTGTTTTTGTTCAAACAAAAAACGCTATAAATATACAAGTTACTTGGAATATAACAAGTATAAACTATCCAGAAAGTTTTTCTTACGTATCTCCAACGCAAGCTATTAGCCTAACTAGAAGTTTTATCATAACGCAGCAACTACCAGAAATGAAAATAATAGACTTTTTAACTGGTCTATTTAAAATGTTTAATCTTACTGTTTATGCTGAAAATGGAATAATAAACGTAAAGACTTTAGATAGTTATTATGAAACAGATGTAACTAGAGACATCACAAAGTATATAGACGTAAATACGCACACAGTAGACGCTGCTTTACCATTTGAAAAAATTAAACTTGAATACGAAGGGCTAGGTACTAAATTAGCCGTAAACCACCAACAGACGTTTAATCAAGGTTGGGGAACTGACCAATATAACGGAGGTGGTAGATATGATGCTGGTGGCGATACTTACGAAGTTACCTTACCATTTGAGCATTTAAAATATGAAAGGCTTTACGATTCAGACAATACTACACTTACTGTAATTCAGGTAGGTTGGTTTGTTGATGACAATAACGACTCTTATTTTGGTAAGCCTCTTTTATTTTATCCTATAAGAATAGAGACAAATTTAGGGAATAGCATTAGGTTTTTAAATGATAGTACTTCTAGTTTTACGGATTTAACAGACTTTTTTATACCTTCTAATAGCGTTTCTTTAGATTACACAATAAGCAAAGAAAACATAAACTTTAATGCAGAGTTAAACGAATATACAAATAGCGGTCTATTTACTGATACTTTATTTAAAAGTTATTATGAAACATATATAACAGATGTATTTAAAAGTGGTCTTAGGCTTTCAAAGTTTAAAGCGTTTTTTGATTTAAAATTCTTACTTAATTATAAGCTATCCGATACGCTACAGATATTAGACAGGGTTTATAAAATAAACAGCATAACAACAAATTTACAAAGTGGAGAAAGTAGTTTAGAGTTACTAAACGTAATTAAAAATGCTGTAGCAGTAGCAGACATTTGTACTGCAGATACTGATTTACTAACAGCCGATACTACTATAGTAACTGCTGATAAAACTTGTGGCAATACAACTACCACCACAACAAGCACTAGCACTACCACAACAACAAGCACGACCACTATACCGCCTATAACAACAACTACAACAAGCACAACCACTACGACTACTTGTCCTCCTAATGGTACACCTACTGGAGATACTTTTTGTTCTGGGAATGATTTATATAAAGTTTATCATAACGGAAACTGTGGCACTTATTCTACTTTATTTGAGTCTAACAGTCCAAGTTGTGTTACTACTACAACAACGTCTACAACTTGTTTAGCTAATGGAACTTTAATATCTACATATTGTGACGGTAACGACTTAAGGGGTACTTATGCAAATGGAAGCTGTGGAACTTATGACGCTCTTATTGAAAGCAATAGTGCTAGCTGTGTTACCACATCAACAACAACGACTACAAGTACAACTTTAGCCCCTCAAACGTACAACTATTATTTCTTAAAAAAATGTAGTGAAGCAATAGACAGAGTAGCTAGAACAACCGCAACTCTATTTGATTCTCAAGATTCACAAGCTGCAGATGCCGTATCTATATTTGGAACTTGTTATTTTGTAAACAATACAGCAACTAAAAACCAATACGATACAAACGCTGGAGATGAAAATAGTATAGACATAAGCGGTTACACTATAGTAACTGGGTGTAATACTTGTCAAGGAATTACAACAACTACTACGACAATAGCACCGCCCACAACAACAACTACAAGCACTAGCACAACAACAACAACTACTACAGCAGCCCCAACGGCTTATGACAGCACTCAAAACGTTAGCTTTGACAACAAATGTGCCCCAGCTATATTAAGCGAGGTGTATTACCATAATGGTCCAAGTGCAGCACCAGAGGTAGGCGTTAGATGTTATAGTGACTCAAATGCAAACACTCCTTTGTCTGCTGGTTTCTATCAAATAACTGGAACTGAATACATACAAATAAATAATAATAATGGAGAAGTAATAGTTCTTGCTGTATGTCCTTAATATATCTAAGCACACAGCCAGCCATTAAGAAGTACACTTGGGAAGTGGAGGTTTACCTATCTAATTTTTTAGAAAATAAGGTAGACCTTTCTTGTGTGCATATTGTATTGGGTTATGGAGACTCTAAAATATCAAATGATTGGGTTAATTTAAAAAACAAATTTAAAGATTCTAACTTTTATTTCTATCCAGACACTAGGGTAAATAATAATTACCAGCCATCCATACAAGCACACATATTAGAAAAGCATTGGAAAAGTAATAAGTGGTTAGAAAAAGAAAATGTATTTTTTCACGATTCAGATTTCATATTTACTAAACCTTTTGATTTTAAGCCTTTTTTAAATGATGACATTTGGTATTTATCTGACACTATTAGCTATATAGGTGCTGAGTACATAAAAGGTAAGGGAGAAGAAGTGCTAGATTTTATGTGTAACCTAGCTAACATAGACAAAGACCTAGTAATAGGCAACGAAAAAGGAAGCGGTGGGGCTCAAAAATTAATTAAAAATGTACCAACAGAATACTGGGCAGATGTTTTTGATTTACAAATGAAGTTTTTTAATGAAACACATAAGGTATCTACTAAAATAAAGAAAGAAAAAGGTAAAACATACCACGAATTACAGCACTGGACTGCTTCAATGTGGGCTGAATTGTGGACAGCTTGGAAGTATGGCTTTAAAACAGAAGTACCAAAAGAGTTTGATTTCTTATTTTATACAAACCACATAAAGGACTGGGATAGATTGTCTTTTTATCACAATGCTGGAGTAGTAAATACAAATGATGGTATGTTTTTTAAAGGTATGTATTCTGAAAATCTACCATACAATAAAGAGTTAGATATAAGAACTGATTTATCTGGTTTTAATTATTATAAACTTGTTCAAAAGGTTGGAGAAACTACTTGTTTATGAAGCACATAATAACACAACCTGGACTTGGGGATATGATAATTTCTATAATTTGGTGGCAAAAACACAATCCAGATTTAAAGGTTTATACAAGGGAGGCTTTATATAGACCAGAATTATTTGACATAATGGGGGTAGATATTTCAGTAAGTGAGGATGTAGATTTTAATCACGTAGGACATCACTTCCCTTTTGATATAAAAAAAATAAAGCAAACAAAAGAACCGCCTATAATAAAAGGAGATTACTATACATATCAATTTAATGGAAGTAGTGAGTTTCCACAAGCTAAAAACATAAAGATATTTAATGACCAAGAAAAAGAAAAAGTAAAGAAAAAATATAAAGGTAAATTAATAAGTGTAGAAGATAAAACAATGAGCCTAAAAACAATAAGAAACATTATGCAAAACTCTAAAGGACATTTTGGTATTGATAGTGGTATGGCTTGGTTTGCTGTTTTATGTGGAGTTAAAAATATAGATGTTTGGTATAATGGTTATTCAAATGATTTTGATACTAACTGGCTTTTAACCTTTGCCTATAATAATGCGAATATAAAATTTTATAGAAATGATAGTAATTAAACTTTTAAACCTAGATGACTTTTATGGTGTAAGTGAAACTATAGAAATTGCTAAAGGTAAATACAAATTATCTGAAAATTTAAAAGAAGGAATCAAACAAATTAAAAGACTAAGATATGCAAAAGGAAGTTATAATAATTGATGTAAAAACCGAAGCTGGTAGGGCGGAACTTCAAAAGCTACAATCTGGTGTTAAAGGTGTAAAAGAAGAAACAAAAGAAGCCTCTGGAGAAATGGTTTCATTTGGTGGCACTACAGATAAATTAACTGGCGGTGCAATAAGTAAATTCACAGCTTTAAAATCTACATTAGTAGGTACCGTTAGACAGTTAGGGCTTGTTAGATTAGCTGTTATAGGTACTGGTATAGGTTTGTTGGTTTTAGCTGTAGCTTCTTTAAAAGCAGCCTTTACGTCTAGTGAGGAGGGGCAAAATAAGTTTACTAAAATAATGGGCGTTATAGGTGCTATTACTGGCAACCTTATTACATTGCTTTCTGATTTAGGAATGAAACTAATTTCAGTATTTGAAAACCCTAAACAAGCCTTAAAAGACTTTGGAAACTTAATCAAAGAAAACATAGTAAACAGATTTGAGGGTCTAATAGAATTGATACCACAATTAGGTAAGGCTATTAATTTACTTTTTAGAGGTCAATTTTCTGAGGCTGGTAAGGTAGCTGTAAACGCTGTAGGTAAAGTTGCTTTAGGTGTTGAAGATGTTACTGGTAAAATTATTGCTGCTACACAAGCCGTAAAAGGTTTTATAGATGAAAACATTAGAGAGGCAAATATAGCTGCTAGTATTGCAGACAAAAGAGCCAAAGCAGATAAAGGAGAAAGAGACTTATTAATACAAAGAGCAGAGGCAAATAGAAGGATAGCAGAACTTAGAGAAAAGGCTGCTGATAAATTAGCGGTTGGTGTAGAAGAAAGAATAAAAGCACTTATAGAAGCTGGTAAGATAGAAGAGGGAATAACATTAAAAGAAATAGCAAATTCTAAACTAAGACTACAAGCCAAAATAGCTGAAAACGCCTTAGCTAATTCTACTAAAGAAGATTTACTAGAAGAAGCACAATTAAGAGCAACCTTAATAGACTTAGAAACTGCTAGACTTACTAAACAAAAAAGCATTACAGCAGAAGTAACTGGAGCGAGAAGGGAAGCATTAGCAGAACAAAAAGCCTTAGAAGCAGAAGCAGCAGAAATAGAAAAAGTAAAAGAAGAAACTAGGACATCTAAAATAGCAGCAGAAAAAGAGTTAAAAATAAAAGTAGCTAAAGAAGAATTAGATGCTGCAACTATATTAGCAAATGAACTAGCAGCCTTAGAACTTAAAAAAGTACAAGACAAAGAAAATGCATTAAATGCTATTATAGGATTAGTTGGTCAAGAAACGGCACTTGGTAAAGCTGCTTTTTTAGCTAAACAAATTATGAATATTCAAGAAACAATAGCAGAGGCTAAAAAGACTATTGTTTTTAGTTCGCTGGCTTCGGCTAGAACTTCTGTAGCTACTGCAGAAGGTGTTGCTCAAACGGCTAAGGTTGGTTTCCCTCAAAACATACCTTTATTGATAGGATATGCAGCACAAGCAATAGGAATAATAGGAAGTGTAAAATCTGCTATAAGTTCCGCTAAAAGTGTTGCAAGTGGCTTAGGTGGTAGTGGAAGGGTTGCTAGTATTCAAGCGCCAAGCACACCAGCAGCTACAGCACCATCTTTTAATATAGTAGGTCAAAGCGGTACAAATCAATTAGCAGAGTCTATAGGCTCACAAGAGAAGAAGCCATTAAAGGCTTATGTAGTATCGGCAGACGTTACCACAGCACAAGCAATGGAAAGAAACATTATAGCAAGTGCTTCAATTTAAACAAAAAGTATAATTAATTGTTTTTATAAAAACTATAAAATGAATATTATAGAATTAATACTAGACGAAAACGAAGAACTTAATGGAATAGAAGCTATTTCTGTAGTTGAAAACCCAGCCATAGAAGAAAACTTTATATTCTTAAAAGCAGAAGAAGTTAAGTTAGCAGAGGTAGATAAAGAGAAGCGTATTTTAATGGGAGCGGCTTTAATACCTAACAAACCTATTTACAGAAAAAACGATAAAGAAGAATTTTACATTTTCTTTTCAAAAGAAACAGTAGTACAAGCATCGCAATTATACTTAAAAGGAGGTAAACAAGGTAACGCTACACTTGAACATCAAAAGGACATTAAAGGAATGACTGTAGTGGAGTCTTGGCTAGTAGAAGATGAAGTACACGACAAATCAAGAAAGTACGGTTTAAATATGCCACTAGGAACTTGGATGGTATCTATGAAGGTAGATAATGACGAGATTTGGAACGATTATGTTAAAACTGGAAAGGTTAAAGGCTTTTCAATAGAAGGATATTTTGCTGACAAAGTAGCAATGCCAAAAGAAAAACTTTCTGCAGATGACAAACTTGTAAAAAATATAATAGAAATTTTAAATGCTTAATCTAATTAAAAAAATTATGGGTAATAAAAACAACAGCCCCAAAGGGGGAAAAAGAGGGTGCTTATGTGATGACAATACATATAGTGCTAAGTGCTGTGAAGGCGAATTATTAAATCAAGGCATAGGTTCTTTGCAAGGTGGTCAAGTTGGTTCTGTCACAAACACCAATACACCTAGAACCATAATCAATAGCAGAGGCTAGAAAATATTTCTTGTTTTTTTACAAAAACATAACAAAGGAATTTAATAATTGTTTTAATATAAATAAATCTTATGAGTGCAACCAAACAAATTAACAAGATTAAAACCTTGCTTGGCTTAGAAGTAAAGCTAGAGCAGATGGCTCTTGACAATGGCACTATTTTAGAAGCAGAATCTTTTGAGGTTGGAATGGAAATTTTTGTCGTAAATGAAGAGGACAGAATACCATTACCAGCTGGGGATTATATGCTTGAAAGTGGTAAAATGTTAGCAGTAGTAGATGAAGGTGTTATAGCTGAAATCAAAGAACCTACAGAAGAAGCCCCAGAGGTAGAAGTAGAGGCTGAAGCTGAAACAGCTACACCTAAAAAGGTAGTAGAGTCTATTAGTAAGGAAATGTTTTTTGCTGAAATTGAAAAGCTAAGAAGCGAAATTACCCAACTAAGGACAGATTTATCTGCTGAGCCTATTGTAGAAGAAGTAAAAGAAGTAGAATTATCTGCAGAGCCTATTAAGCACAATCCAGAAGGGGTTGTAAATAAGAAGCCTTTACAAGTGTATTCTAAAAACAAATCAAAATCTACGACTGACATCGTATTTAGTAAATTATTTAACAAGTAAAAATAAATAAAAAATGGCAACAACTACAAGCATTACAACTTCATACGCTGGCGAGGCGGCTGCTGGGTACATCTCTGCAGCTTTACTTTCTGGTTCTACTATCCAGAACGGTGGTATTGAAGTAAAACCAAACATTAAATTTAAGCAAGTTATTAGAAAGTTATCTACTGATGGACTTCTAAAAAATGCTTCTTGTGATTTTGACCCGACTTCTACAATTACAACTGTAGAGCGTATTTTACAACCAGAGCAGTTTCAAGTAAATTTACAAGTTTGTAAGTCTGATTTTGAAAGTGACTGGGATGCAGTATCTATGGGGTACAGTTCTTTTGATTCTTTGCCAGCTACATTTGCTGACTACATCTTAGGACACGTGGCTGCTAAGACTGCTGAAAAGACTGAAAAGAATATTTGGTCTGGCACAAATGCAACAGCTGGAGAATTTGATGGATTAGTTACCTTAATGACCGCAGACGCTACTGTTGTTGATGTAGTAGGTACAACGGTAACCGCTGCAAACGTAATTGCAGAACTAGGAAAAGTGGTAGACGATATCCCAGATACTTTATACGGTAAGGAAGATTTATATATCTATGTTTCTCAAAACGTAGCTAGAGCCTATGTAAGAGCATTAGGTGGTTTTGCTGCTAGTGGTTTAGGTGCAAATGGAACAAACGCAGAGGGTACTCAATGGTACAACAACGGTTCACTTTCTTTTGATGGTGTTAAAATCTTTGTAGCAAACGGTTTAACTAGCAACTATATGGTAGCAGCTGAGAAGTCTAACTTGTTTTTCGGAACTGGCTTACTTGCTGACCATAATGACGTGAGATTGATTGATATGTCTGAAACTGATGGTTCTAAAAATGTAAGAATCGTAATGCGTTTTAGTGCGGGCGTTCAGTACGGTATTGGTTCTGATATTGTTTTATACACACCAGCAATATAAATTTAACTAGGGGGTTTAATAGCCCCCTTTTTTACTAACTTTTAAACAGATAAAAATATGGCTTGTGATGCTACTCTTGGGAGGCTAGAACCTTGCAAAGATTCTGTAGGAGGTTTAAAAAGTATTTACTTCGTAAACTATGCAGCAACTGCTTTAAGCGGTGCAACTTTAGATACGGATGGAATTGTTACTGCTTTTGGAACTGCCCTTACTTTATACAAATACGACTTAAAAGGAACTAACTCCTTTGATGAGGCTAACGAAAATTCCAGAGAAAATGGAACTTCTTTTTGGACTCAAACTGGTACAATAGTACTTAAAAAACAAGATGCTGTTACGCAGAAAGAACTAAGACTTATCTCTTATGGCAGACCTATTATATTTGTAGAGGACTATAATGGTAACTATAGAATTGCTGGTTTTGAAAACGGCTGTGAGGTGGCTGTTTCTAGTGCTAGTGGTGCTGGTATGGGAGACTTAAATGGTTATAATCTTACATTTACTGGTCAAGAGAAAAACCTAGCTACTTTTGTTTCTAGTGCTATTATAAACGACACTACTAATACGGTTGTTGTTGTAGGTACTTAATTACTTTATTTACTTTTTTAAAGAGGGGCAAGTTTAACAACTTAGCCCTTTTTTTGTTTTTATAAAAAGGTAAAATATGATTGTTTTAAAACCTATTAGCACTAACCAGACACTAAAGTTTATTCCAAGAGAATACGCTGCTACAAAGGTTATAATAACAGATGAAGCTACTAATACAGAGGTAGAAATAAGTGGAACTTTTACTATTGATAAATACTATTTAACAGCCTCTTTAATATTTGATTTAAAAGAAGGTAGATTCTATAATTTAAGCGTTTTAAACGGAACCGATATAGTCTATAAGGATAAAATCTTTTGCACAACGCAAACAGCTTTAAACTATTCTATTAATAAGGATGAGTTTATAAGTAATGTTACTTCTAATGAATACATCATTTTATAAATGGAAAATATACACATATTAAATCTAAGTAAATACACCGCACCTAGTATTGTAGAGGTTAAGAATAAAGAGTGGGTTAATTACGGCACAGATAATAATTACTTTGATTATTTAATTAAGCGTTATGTAGGTTCTACTACTAACAACGCAATAATCAACGGTATGTCTAAAATGATATACGGTAAGGGGGTTGATGCTACAGATTCTAATAGAAAACCAGAACAATACGCACAGCTTAGGTCTATAGTTTCTAAGGAGTGCTTAAAAGCTGCTGTAATGGACAGAAAGCTATTAGGTATGGCTGCTTTGCAAGTTACCTATGATAAAGGAAAAGTTAAAAAAGTCACTCATTTTCCTATGCAGACTTTAAGGGCTGAAAAATGCAATGAAGATGGGGAGGTAGAGGCTTGGTATTACCATCCAGATTGGTCTAAATACAAACAAAGTGATGAGCCTAAAAGAATACCAGCATTTGGATATAATGAAAAAAAAGATAATGAAATATACATAATTAAGCCTTATGTAACTGGTTCTTATTATTACCCTCCAGTAGACTATCAAGGTGCTTTGCCTTATGCTTTATTAGAAGAAGAAATAGCTGACTATTTAATAAATGATACCTTAAATGGCTTTAGCGGTACTAAGGTAGTAAACTTTAACAATGGTATTCCAGATAAAGAAAAGCAAGAGGAGGTAAAAAACAGTGTTTTAAGTAAATTAACTGGTGCTAGAGGAGAAAAAGTAATAGTAGCATTTAATAATAATGCAGAAAGCAAAACAACGGTAGACGATATCCCACTAAATGATGCACCAGCACACTACCAATACCTTTCAGATGAAGCATTTAAGAAGCTAATTGTAGGACATAGAGTTACTTCTCCTATGTTATTAGGGGTAAGAGATGGTAATAGTGGCTTAGGAAACAACGCTGATGAGATAAAAACAGCTACTTTATTGTTTGATAACCTTACTATTAAGTCATATCAAGAAGAGTTTACTGATGGTTTAGAAGAAATACTAGCGGTTAATGATATTAGTCTAAAACTTTACTTCATTACTATACAACCTTTAGAATTTACGGATACTACTGGTATGGATGCAGAGACTAAAGAAGAAGAAACTGGTATAAAAATGTCTGCACAAAGCAATCCTTTAATAGATTTAGGAGAAGATTTAGAAGATGAGTGGGAATTAATAAACTCACAAGAGGTGGATTATGATACAGAAGATAAATTAGACGCAGAAATAGAGGCTTTAAACAACCCTAAACAATCTGTATTATCTAAAGTATGGAATTTTGTCAGTACCGGAACGGCTAGACCTAACAGTAAAAGTGAACAAGACAAAGAAATAGGTAATTTAAAATACAAGGTTCGTTACAGATACACACCTTTAACGACAAGCGACGATAGTAGACCTTTTTGTAAAAATATGGTAGCAGCTGACAAGCTATACAGAAAAGAGGATTTAATAGCTATGGAAAACCAAGTGGTAAATGCTGGATGGGGTGCTAGGGGTGCTGACACTTATTCTATATGGCTTTATAAAGGCGGTGGGGACTGCCATCATAAATGGTTAAGGCAAACATTTGCAAGCACTGTAAAAGTAGATGTAAACAATCCTAATGCACCACAAGTTTCTACTAACCAAGCTGAGAGAGATGGATTAAGAGTACGAAACCCTAAAGAGGTAGCTATGAAGCCAATGGATATGCCAAACAGAGGATTTTTACCAACTAACAAAAGATTTAACTAATGGCTAAAGCGTTATTTATAACACCCAAAGACCTTAAAAGATATAGTGTATTTAGCGGAAACCTAGATACTGATAAATTTATTCAATGGATTGAGGTTGCTCAAGAAATTCACATACAGAACTATTTAGGAACGCAGTTATATGAAAAAATAGAGACATTAATAACTACAGATGCATTAGATGCAAACCCTACATATAAGACCTTACTAGAAACATACATTAAACCTATGACTATACATTGGTCACAAGTGGAAATGCTACCATTTTTGGCTTATACTGTATCTAATGGTGGTATTTACAAACATACAAGCGAAAGTAGTGAAACAGTAACTAAAGACGAAGTGGATTATTTAGCAGAACAAGAAAGAGACATAGCCCAGCATTATACCAGAAGGTTTATTGACTTTATGAGTTTTAATCAATCTACCTACCCTGAATATAATTCCAATAGTAATAACGATATGTACCCAGATAAAGAGTCTAATTTCACAGGCTGGGTGATTTAGAAGAACATAATTGTGACAATAAATGAAAAGATACAAGGTAAAAAAAGAAAACATAGAGAAACTAAAATTGTTTTTAAATAAAGTAAAAAATGGCAAACTTGATAAATTGGGGAATAATATACCTAAGTAGTTGGTGGGGGAATGTAAACGAGCCAAACGGTTGGGGAAGCATTTATCCATTTGACGCTGATGGAAGCAATCTAACTGCAGATACTATTTTAGTGTTAGCAGATACAACACAATTAACAGCAGACCAAACAACATATTAATAAAATAAAAGATGGCAAAACAAGTAATAGGAATAGGAACGACAGCTAATGATGGAACTGGAGACCCATTAAGAACAGCATTTACAAAAGCAAACGAAAACTTTACAGAGGTTTATGCAGATGGCTTTACGTCTTATGCTAGGCTTGCTGATGAATTTAAAACAAGTGCAGCTTTAACAACAGAGGTAGATTTTGCAACCGCACAAGTATTTACTAAGACTTTAGTAGCAGCAACTACTTTAACATTTGCAAATACTGGTATAGGTATGGTTAAGGACTTAGTTATTACTGGAGATTTTGCTTTAACACTTCCCGCTGGTACAACGGTTGCTGGTGTTTATGATGGTACTGTCTCTAATTTAATACAAATAGTAGTAACTGGTGCAGCAGAATACTGGTATTCAATCTCAAAATCTATTTAATATGAAAGGAATTTTAGTAAACGGAAATATAAAAACATTTAGTAAAATACCAAGTGTTTGGACAGATGAAAACGGAACGCATTTTAATATTAAAGAAGGCTTTGGTTTTTTAGATGTTGTAACACCTATATACGATTCAAGAATAGAAGAATTATCTGCTATTAAATTAGCTGGCGATGTTTATACCTACGATGTTATTGATAGGGTTATTGTTCAAACTTTAGCAGAGTTAAAAACACAAAAAATAAGCAACTTAAAACACTCTATAGGCAGCCAATTACAAAAAACAGATTGGTTTGTTATTAGGCAAATGGATAGTGGAGAAGTTGCCCCACAAGAAGTAATAGATAGTAGGGCAGAATTAAGAACGCAAAGCAATACAATAGGTGCAGAAATTAAGGCTTTAACTACAAAGAAAGCGGTTCTTACTTATGATTTACCAACCTTTAATTTACAATAAATGTTTGGAAAAAGATTAATAAATACTGGTGGAGGAGGTGTAGAAGTGCCTACAAGTTTTAATACTGTTTTATATACTGGTAATGGTTCAAACCCAAGAACAATAAGTGGCGTTGGGTTTAACCCAGATTTAGTTTGGATAAAACCAAGAAATGCAGCCGAATCTCACGCTTTGTTTGATGTTCAAAGACCAGCTGGAGAAAGGCTTGTAACAAATTCTACATCTGCCGCACTTCAGTTAAGTCCAGCCTATGCCGAACTAACCACAGATGGGTTTGTAGTGGGGGGTGCTTCTTATAATGATTCTGCTACTGGGGACTACGTAGCTTGGTGTTGGAAAGCTGGTGGTGCTGCTGTAACAAACACAGACGGCTCTATTACTTCTGATGTGTCTGCTAATGTAGATGCTGGGTTTAGTATTGTTAAATATACTGGTAATGGAACAAACGGGGCTACAGTAGGTCACGCATTAGGTGTTGCCCCAGATTTAATTTTTATAAAAGCAATTTCTGGTATTTCTGGAAATTGGATTACTTATGATTCTGTTAATTCTGCTACAAATTACTTATTATTGAACGGTACTGCTGCACCGAGTACCGACCTCACGCCTTTTAATGATACAAACCCAAATTCAACTGTTTTTTCTCTTGGTATTTCAAGTAACACAAACAGCGGAAACCCTTTTATTGCCTACTGCTTTGCTGAAAAGGCTGGATTTAGTAAGTTTGGGAGTTATCCTGGTAATGGATCTGCTACTGGGCCGATTGTTACAACTGGATTTGAGCCAGCTTTTGTAATGGTAAAAAGGTATGATAGTACTGGTAATTGGGTAATATTAGATAATAAAAGAGATACTTCTAACCCAATAGATAAAACACTAAATCCTAACCTTTCTGCAGCAGAAAGCACCGAAAATTCTATTGACTTTAATGCAACTACTTTTCAGTTAAAAAGCACAAACGCAGATACAAACGCTAATACTGCAACTTATATCTATATGGCTTTTGCTAATCAGTTCTAACTAACAAATAATTTAACTATAAAATGACTACTTCAGACCTTAAAATCGCTTTTATAAATGTTATAACACTAGGCTTTAACTTTATGCAGATAGACATATTGTTAAAAATAGTACTAACAGCGGTTGCTATTGGATACACAGCCCATAAATGGTATTTAATGTATAGACGAAAATGAAAAACATAGTAGAAAGCTGGAAAACAACCTTGCTAGGAATATTAGTTTTAATAGCTGCTATTACTTATATATTTATTGTTCAAGACAGCAAGGTCTTTCAGTTTGCTATACTTTTAATAGTAGGTATTGGTTTTTTATTTGCACCAGATACAATAATTGATGGTTTAAGGTCGGTCATAAAATCAAATAAAGATAAAAAATTTTAAATGGAATTAACAGAACACTTTAGTAAAGAAGAATTTAACAGTAAAGATGGGGCTGGTATGCCTCAAGAAGTTTGGGCTAACATAAAGATACTAGCTAATCAACTAGAAGCCCTTAGAAGCGTTTTAAACGCACCTATACACATAACTAGTGCTTACCGTTCAGAACTACACAATAAGTCTATAGGAGGCAAATTAAACAGCCAACATTTATTAGGCAAAGCTGCAGATATACAAGTAAAAGGTAAAAGCCCTAAGCAAGTACATAAAGCTATTTTAAAACTTATAAAAGACGGTAAGATTTTAGAAGGTGGTTTAGGTCTATATGATACATTTGTTCACTATGATATAAGAGGAAAGGCTAGTAGATGGTAAAACGCTTAATGTATATTATCATATGTGGTGCAGTTTTGTCTTGTGGAAGTAAAAAGAAAACATTTACTAAGACAGAAAAAAAAATAGAGATAAAAGAAACTGTACTTATAAACCAAAAAAAATCAGTAACAGATTCAAGCACTACATATTTCAACATAGAAACATTAAACTTAGTTTCTTTAGATTCTACACTACCTATAAAAATAATTGATTCTAAAGGCAATACAACAACATTTTATAATGTTAAAGTACTTACTACTATAAAAGACAAAACCACTCTTAAAACGTCTATAAAAGACATACAAAGCAATGTATTAACATCTACTGCAGATGTAACAACTACCTTAAACACAGAAGTAAAATCTAAAGTAAAAATAGATACTACTTTTATATATATAGGAATAGGTTTAGTTGTTTTATTTGTCTTGGCTAAATTCTACAAAAAGTATTTCACAATACTATAAAAACTCCTTTTTTTTAATATAGAGTATATATGTTTTTTAAACATAGCTATAGTTAATAATTAATTTGCTTCTTATTTCTGTATTTATTTTTAGGTTTATACTCTGTTTTATTTTTAAATATAAACTTAGGTTGTAAATTACTAGATGTTTTTTAAACCGTTAAGGCAAAGGTACAAGAAAAATACCGAAATACAATACATTTACCAATATTCTTTTTAACAAGTATTTAACAACCTTATTTATATATTTACCTATGAACAAAGAAGAGATACTAAAAATAGCTGCAGACTATCAAAAGACTGTACTACAAAGAATAGATGAACTTTTAGAAATAGATGCTATAATGTATCAGAATACTGGAACGGATAGCACTAAAGCAAATAAAGAAGAAGTAAAAAAAAACAGTAGATTTATCTATAGAACCATAAAGGACTTAGACCCTAACACTGGTAAACTTCTTCTTCAACATCAAGATGGCTATTAAGCGTTCCACAATAATAAAAAAACTAGATGCTATATTTAGCTTATATATTCGTAATTATTACGCTGACTCTAATGGTCAAGTTGAATGTATCACTTGCAAAAGATTTTATCCAGTTGCTAAAATCCAAAACGGTCACTTCATATCAAGAAAGAACTATGCAACGAGGTGGTCGGAGGACAATGTAGCCCCACAATGCTACGGCTGTAATGTTATGCAGCAAGGACAGCAATTTTTGTTTAGTAAATGGATAGACAAAAAGTATGGAGAGGGTTACAGCCAAACAATATTAGAACGTAGTAGAACAACGGTTAAATTCTCTACTCCAGAGTTATTAGATATGATAGATTTATATACTCAAAAGCTAAAAGACTTATTATAATTTCATTTAAAATTTCATAGTGTTTTCTTTCTTTTTTTGTTCAGAAATCGGGTGGCGTAAAAGCCGCCCTTTTTTGGCTAAATTGTTAAAGTTTTGTTAAAGGATATTATATATCTAAATAAGGGTTGTAAGTTTACATCATTAAACAAACACAAACACTTAGAAATTATGAAACTATCAGAAAAAATTACAGCAGTAATAAAAGAAATTGACAGCTTAAAAGAGGATATTAATGGTTATTATAACATAGCCAGACACCGTTGTGATGTTTATTCTGATAGGGAGTATTTTAACTTTGATGCTAAAATAGCAGAAACTAAACTAGAAGCCTTAGAAGAACTTTTAGATGAATTATTATCATTAATTAAAGAATAGAGAAATAATTAACTTAACAAAAATACAATGGACTCAAACAGAATTAAAGAATTACAAGAAGAAACGGCTTATCCACATAGCATAAGTGTTTATAAAGCATTAATGCAAGTATGGAACGAATGCCAACAAGAACACAATGAGCAATTACGTATAGCCAATGTTGTGAAATCGTTTACTGCTGAAGATGTGGTAAACGAATTAAAAGAAAACGAAACTTTGGATGATGCGATAAGTTATTTTGATAACCTAAATTAGCAGTATATGTTTTACAACTAACCGATATGAGTACCTTTACTAAAAAACAGAGAAAATGAAAAGACAAATGAGTAAAACACAAAAAGAGCCACAAGCAAGAGACTGGTGGAACTTAGGACTTAATACCATTACTGGATTTACAGTTAATGAAAGAGGCAAAAGAGATAAAGAAACAACTGAAAATTATAATTCTAACAGAAGAAAAAAATAGTTATGAGCTACGATTTACTACAATACAAAGAAGCTAGAATATTAGCTTTTATAGATGACAAAGCTAAGTTAGAAAAACGCATAGCAGAATTAGAGACTTACATTTATGAACTTTGCGACAAAGACTGCCCAAAGGATTATAAAAAAATAGTACAGCAAGATGTCTTTTACGGAAAATCAGTATAAAGACAAATGGCTAGAAATTAATGCTTATATTGACGAGGCATTAAAGAAGCAGCCAAAGAACAAAAAATTAAAAGAAATTTCTTTATTTATGTTAGATACTATTTTGTATTTTAACGACTTAGAAATGGATTTATATGAAAGCCAATTTAGGCTTAAAAACAAAGAAACAATTTTAGAACAATTTAAAAAAGTAGAAGATGACATTATCAGAAAAATTAAGCAAAATCCAAGAGGAATTTAAATCTAAAAAAAGCAGATTTAACAGCTTTGGAAAGTACAACTTTAGAAGTGCAGAAGATATTTTAGAGGCACTAAAACCATTTAATGCTAAGTATGGTGTTTACTTTACAATTAGTGAAACATTAGAATACCTTGCAGTCCTTCCTATTATAAAAAGCACTGCTACCATATCAGATGGAGAAACCAAAATAAAGGCTTCATCTATTGTAGGGGTTGATTTAAACCAAAAAGGTATGCAAACGCCACAGCAGTTTGGAAGTGCCAGTAGCTACGCTAAAAAGTACTCTTTAGGTAACCTATTGCTTATTGACGATACACAAGATAGCGATGCTACAAACGTACCAGAGAAAAAAGACGAAAAGGCTTGGTTAAATAAAACAGACCCAGCTTATGCTAAAGCATTAAAATATTTAGCAGATGGTGGAAACATCAAAGTAATTATGGATAAGTACAAATTAAGTACAGAAGTAAAAAACGAATTATTAAAAGTAAATTAATTAATTTTAAAATCAATTATTATGAGTGCATTATTAAACATTAGCTTGAACGTAAAAGACCTACCAAAAGAGAAATTTGTAACTGGTAAAAAAGGGGTGTATTACAATTTTACGGTATCTGTAAATGACGACACCAATCCTTATGGACAGAATGTTTCTGTTTATGATTCCCAAACTAAAGAAGAAAGGGAAGCTAAAAAGAATAAAACCTATCTTGGAAACGGTAAGGTAGTATGGACTGATGGAACTTGTGTAAAAGCAGTTTTTGAAGAACAAGAGAAAGCTGCAGAAATTGAGGTAACAGATGATTTATCTTTCTAAATTTAAAGGGGTGTAAAAGCCCCTTTTTTTTTAATTACCTAAAACCAACTAATGACTGTAGAAAAAAAAGAAGAGACTAGAATGTATATGCAACTCCTTGAACAAGAGTGCTACATAGATGCTACTAAAGAGGTGGAATACCCTCCAATGGCAATATCTATGGGGGAGTTTACAATGCAAACAAGTAAAGGTTTAAAAACATATCCTATACCAATAGGAACGGAACAAAATTTTAGTGTAATTTCTGCACCCCCAAAAAGCAAAAAGACTTTCTTTATGTCATTGCTTAGTGCTGTTTATTTAAAAGGGGAACTTAATGGTTTTGGTGGAGAATTAAGAGGTCATAGAAACGGCAAATGTTTAATTCATTTTGATACAGAACAATCAGAGTTTCATTGTAGTAAGATATTTCGTAGGGTTTTAGATATGACTCAAATGGATAACGAGTGTTATCACACATACGGACTTAGGGCATTAAGCCCAAAAGATAGAGTAGATTTTATAGAATACATTTTATTTGACAAGTTAGACGGAAAAAATATTGGCGTGGTTTTAGTAGATGGTATTGCTGACTTAGTTAATGACGTAAACAATCTTGAAGAGGCAAACTATATTGCTCAAAAATTAATGCGTTGGTCGGCAAAATTGCATTGTCATTTTTCAGTAGTGATACACAGCAACTTCGGTTCAGACAAAATGTCTGGGCATTTAGGGAGTGTCTTAGAAAAAAAGACAGAAACACAAATACAATTAGAAGTAAACACAGTTAATAGAGATTTAGTAACAGTAAGCTGCAAACGCTCAAGGGGCTTTAGTTTTGAAAACTTTAGTTTTAAAGTAAACAAGGTAGGCTTACCAGTAGTAGAAGGAGATTTTTACGATATTTTAAAACCAAACACATTTTAATTATGAACATATTTTTAACATTTTTTGTTGTATTTTTAGTAAGTATAATTTATTCAATTCAGAAGGATTCTATGTTTATTGTCAGTTTAGTAAAAGGTTTTATGGTTGGTTGTTTATACAACAAGGAACTTTTTGAAGAAGGTGGTAGTGAGCATACAATCCAGTTTTGTTTTGGGTTTGTTACGTTTACTATGATATGGGAGACCGAATAAAAGATTCTAGTTTTTTAAATATAATTGCAAAACATCACAAAGAATGGGTAGCTACTGCTACTGGTTTAGGTGGTGGGGATTACGCAGAAGATATAGTACAAGAGGCTTATTTAAAGATTTATAAATACGCTAATCCTGAGAAGATAATTACAGATGGCAAAGTAAATAAGGGATATGTTTTTTTTGTTATAAAAAGTATTCTTTACACTTTAAAAAAAGAGCAAAAAAAGTACATTAAAATACCTATACAAGACTATAAGTTTTCAGACGATTCAGATACAAGTGAACAAGAGGGTTTCCAAAAGATATGCGACTTAATAGATAGCTATATGGTGGAACTGCAAAACAAAGCTAAAGCAGAAAATAAAGAAAGCTATTGGTATGACGGTAAGATATTTGAGATGTACAGAGACTCAGACCTATCTATAAGAGGTGTGGCAGCTTTAACAGATATTAGCTTTGTAAGTATTTTTCATACATTAAAGCACGTTAAGCAAGACCTTAGGGATAAATTTCAAGAGGATTGGGATGACTACAGTAACGAAGACTATGAACTAATTAAATAGATATGGAAGAAGAACTAAACTATTTGATTGAGCGATTACAAACGGTTGAAAACAATATAGCACGTGATTTAGATTACGGATATACTGGAAAAAAAATAGAAGACCAATTAGAAGAACAAAGGCTTATTGAAAATATGATAAACGCTTTAACAATAAGCGAATTGAAATCATTAATCACGCTAAAAATAACCAAGCAACTGGAATAATGTTTTTTATAAAAGATTTTTTTAATAGGGTTAAAACCCAAGTGCAAGATAACGGAAAAACTTTAAAAATATTTTTATTGTAATGGGATTAGGAGACTTAGTGGCATTTATAACAAAATATACTGGCATAGCTTGGATAGTTAAAAAGCTGTTTGGGAATGACTGTGGATGTGATGAAAGAAAGGATAAATGGAATAATATTAAAATAAATAGAAATGGATAAGCTAGATTTAATAGACTGGCAAAAGTTTACCCAGAACCCTTCTACCACTTTATCTGTAGAAGATGTAAAAATGGTATCAGAACTTCACGCTAAATACTTTAAACACACATATCACACACCTTGTAGCTGTAACCCTAAGACTATTGTAGGCTGGATAAAAGACCTTAATAACATTTATGAAGGATTGGATTGAAGCTGATTTATTTAACTGGCTTAAATATAACATCTATCCAGACTTAGTAAAAGCTAAAAATCAAATGTCTAGGTGGGATTGTTATAGCCCAAAAGAAAGCCATAGAATAGAGTTAAAATGTAGGAAGGCACACTATGACACTTTACTACTAGAAAAGAAAAAGTACTTAGCTATGGAGTTAGAAAGCCAAAAGCATTTAGATATACCTTTTTATATTAATTCTACCCCAGAGGGTGTATGGTCTTTTAACCTTTATTTGATAAAACCTATATGGGAAACTAACAACAAGAACCCAGCAACAACACAATTTGCAAACACAAATAGAATAGAAAAAGAAGTAACTTATTTAAACATTAAAGAAGGA
>Ga0222669_1000093_pt1 | contig 31676 bp, 27 predicted proteins | sample AntAcemetagen730_FD_179848 | JGI IMG/M metagenome (GOLD analysis project Ga0222669, IMG submission 179848) | Saline water microbial communities from Ace Lake, Antarctica - #730 | ecosystem: Environmental > Aquatic > Non-marine Saline and Alkaline > Saline | place: Antarctica: Ace Lake...
CCGAAACAGAGGCCACTATTTCCTCTCGAATTGGCATTCCAGTGACCCGAGCGCCCTCAAGATTGCTGTTTGGAAAGGCGACTGCTACGAACTTAGTTAGTCTCGCTCCCAATTTATTTGCGAAGCCCGCCAAAGCATTGGCCTCATGAACTACCAACGTTGTCCTCGTGAACCAGGCCGCCAAATAAGCCGGCGCAGAGGCGTAGCCCCCAAAACCAACAACGCAGTCAATCTTGCGAGATCTAATAACCTTGACAACCTGCAAGGTTGCGAGCATTAGCCGGAATGGGTAGCTCAAGCCGCTGAGGGACAGCCTCCTAGGAAGCGGAAGCCTGGGAATGGTAACTAGCTCGAATCCGCGGTTTGGGACCAACCTGGATTCAAGACCCTCTTTTGTGCCAAGCGCAATCACCTCGTTTTTCTGACCCCGAAGGAGCTCCCCTAGCGCCAGCATTGGATTGACGTGCCCCCCGGTTCCGCCGCCGGCCAATAAAAACTTGCTCATACGTTACTCCGACCAAGTTTCATTGTTCGATCGCGCTCGACAGCCAGAACGACACCAATGCCAGCCAAGGTGGCAATCAAGGACGAGCCACCCGCTGAAATAAGAGGCAGTGGGACTCCCAAGACTGGCAATAACCCAAGAACAACAGAAATGTTAATAAAGGCCTGTAAAACCACCCAGAGCATTACCCCGAGCACGAGGTTGCGGCTAAAGGCATTGTTCTGGTGCTTGGCAATTGAGAACATGGTGAGCCCAAGAGCAAAGAACAGAAGTACAACAAATAAAGCACCGATCAAGCCCAGCTCCTCACCGATCACGGCAAAGATAAAATCATTTTCAACTTCCGGGATCCAGCTCCACTTGAGTTTGGAGCGACCGAGCCCGGTTCCCCAGATGCCGCCCGAAGCCAGGGCCCAAGTGCCCTTTTCGTACTGCCACATAACCCCCATGGGGTCCGCAGCCCCTGGATTGAGCCAAGCACTGAAGCGAATAAGTCGCGAGGGCGACATCATTACCAGGCCGAAAGCCGCTACTACTCCGGCGAGGGCTATTCCAAGAAAATACGCCCAGGGCATGCCGGCAATCAGAAAAAGTCCGATTAGAGTCACGGCCATTACAACACCGGTGCCCAAGTCTTTACCCAGCACCGCAACTAGCGCCAAGGCTCCGACGGAAAACGTAAAGATCTGACCCCATATTTGACGATTTCTCAATGGGTCATCGGTCAACTGCGCCAACTGATTAGCGAATGCCAGAATCAGGCCTAACTTCAAAAACTCGGATGGCTGGATGCTGGTGAACCCGATATCTAGCCAGTTTCGGTTTCCATTTATCTCGACTCCGAAAAAGACGGTAATCAGCTGCAAACCGAGTGTTATATAAAGAGCAACCAAGCCAGTTCGGCGAAACAGCCCAATCGGGAGGATCGAAACTATAAACATCGAAGCCATGCCGATGATTGCAAACATGCCCTGTCTTAGAAAAGTGCTGCTGGCGTTTGCGGTTTCTTTGAAGCTGTCCACAGCCGAAGCGCTTGCAACCATCGCCAAACCAAATAGCACAGTCAGGATTGTAAGGCCGAGAAGCAGGTAAAACTGCCTGGATTGCGCGCGAAAAGACTGGCTAGTGATTTGCCTGAGATCAGTCATTTCACACCGAGCTTTCTGACTGCTTCGACAAACTTGTCCCCACGCTCGGCATAGTCCAGAAATTGGTCCATGGAAGCGGCCATAGGTGCTAGCAGGACCGTGTCCCCGGGTTTAGAAATTTCAAACGCCAACTGAACAGCTGAGCCCATGGGATTATTTTTCGCGGCCAACGCAACCGGCAGTGCCGGCAAATGTTCGCGGAAAAGGCCTTCAAGTAGTTCGGTTTCAGCGCCGATCAAAACAGCACCGCGAAGTTTGGCCCCGTAGCGAACGATAAGGGGCTCTGGATTTACCCCTTTTAGCAAGCCCCCGAGAATCCAAACAACCGATTCAGATGCTCCCAACGAAGCCTCAGCGGCATGCGCATTGGTCGCCTTGGAGTCATTGACGAAGCGAATTTGATTTACTTGCCCTAAAAATTGAGCTCGATGAGGGGCGAGCTGAAAAGACCTAAGAGCCTGCCTGATAAAACCTGGTTCCACCCCGCAGGCCCGAGCAATCGAGGCTGCCGCTGCTGCATTCGCCAAGAGGTGACTGGAAGCAATTGATATCTGCTCAATGTCGGCAATTTCACACAGTTCAAGAGCGGCATTTGCCCTGTCGCTCAAAAATGCCCGGTCGACAAGAAATTCCTCAACGTAACCGACCGAGGACATCGCCGGAAGCCCGAGGCCAAAGCTAACTGCTCGACAACCGGGAGCAACTTCGGCGTCCTTAGCGGCCTGCAGAGTCCTGGGGTCCTGCTCGTTGAAAACAATGACGTCCATCGTGTTCTGATAAATCTTGGCCTTTGCAGCCAAGTAGCTCTCAAAGTCACCGTGCCAGTCGAGGTGGTCTTCGGCAATGTTCAAAAAGGCCGCAATATGGAGCGAAATCGGTCCCAAGTAATGAAGCTGGAAGCTGGAGAGCTCCACAACAAGGTAGTCAAAACCAACCGGATCCCTTATTGCATCAAGGATTGGGACCCCTATGTTGCCGCAGGCAATAGCTCTTTTGCCAGACTCCAGCAGCATTGCCGTAGCCATTTCAGTGGTGGTTGTTTTTCCATTGGTACCGGTCACGCCGATCCACTTTGCGATCGCGTCGTGTTTGTCTCTGAGGCGCCACGCTAACTCGACGTCGCCAATCACAAGAATTCCTTTTTTTTCGAGCTCCAGTACTAGCGGATGACTGGGGCTAAAGCCGGGTGAAACAACCGCAAAATCTGGCTGAAATCCAAGTTCGGATAAAACTTCCGGAGACTCAGAAGCGTAAAACTCCGACCCAATCAGACCCACTAAGTCCACGAGCTCCGGCTTCGCATCTTTTCCCAAAACTGCAGTCTTTACGCCCAATTCAACCAGCGTGTCCACAGCCGAAAACCCGGACTTGCCAAGCCCAACGACTACAGCCTTTAGCTTGGGCCACGAACCATGCCAGGAATCAGGGAGTGTCATATTCCGTAGATCCATTCAAAGTAAAACAGGCCCACTCCTGAAACCACGCACAGGGCCCCAATTATCCAAAACCTGACCACCACGGTGATTTCTGCCCAGCCCTTGAGCTCAAAATGATGATGTAAAGGGGACATTAGAAAGACCCTCTTGCCCACGCCGGTTCGCTTCTTGGTTATCTTGAAAAACGCTCTCTGAATAACTACTGAACCTGTCACTATCACGAAGATTCCGCCGATTAGAACCAACAGCAACTCAGTTCTAGAAACAATTGCCAGAGCGGCTAGCCCTCCTCCAAGTCCCAACGAGCCGGTGTCCCCCATGAAAATCTGAGCTGGCGAGGTATTCCACCAAAGAAATCCGATGCAAGCGCCCACAATGGCGGTTGCTACCACCGCAAGATCTAGCGGGTCACGAACCTGATAGCAAGAAGCAAGATTCTGAGTCACAGTTGCGCAGCTTTGGTTAAATTGCCAAAAACCGATGACAACATATGCACCCATCGAGATCACTAAAGAGCCCGAAGCAAGTCCATCCAGGCCGTCGGCAATGTTCACACCGTTCGAAGCAGAGGCGACAAGCAAATAAACCCAGCCGATGAAAAGCGCCATTCCGATGAAACTGCCCCAAAAAAACAAATCCAGCGGCAGGTCACGAAAGAGTGAGATTGAGGTTGAGGCGGGAGTCAAGCCCTTTTCATCTGGAAACTGGAGGGCCAGTATGGCAAAGGCGACTGCAATAATCCCCTGACCACCAATTTTCGCCCAGCCGCCAAGTCCGAGGCTGCGCTGATTCTTTACCTTTAGGTAATCGTCGATGAAACCAATGAGGCCCAAACCAACCATCATGAAAAGAACCAATAGAGCCGAAGCAGAGGGTGTCTCACCGTTTATTAGCTTTGCAGAGAAATATCCGGCCACTGCCGCGAACAAAATAACTATGCCGCCCATTGTTGGCGTGCCACGTTTAGTGTGATGAGCCTCAGGACCATCGTCACGAATGAATTGACCCCAATTAAGTGACCTAAATAACGCGATGAAAGCTGGGGTCGCAAAAAGTGAAATGAATAGTGAGATGCCCCCGGCGGCTAGCAATGCTCTCATGTGACACCCGCCAAATCATCGCCCAAAAATCTAAGTCCGGACGCGTTGCTGGATTTCACCAAGACCACGTCGCCTGGCAATAGCATTCCACGAATCGCCGGCAAAGCAGCATCGACGGAGCCGTAGAACTCAGATTCACCATCCCAGCTTCCTTCGGCCGTTGCTGATAGATGCAGAATTTTGGCATCCTGGCCAACAACGATCAGCTTGTCGATGTTGTATCGAACCAACAACAAGCCAAGACTGCGGTGCTCCTGGTCAGAAATTTCACCAAGCTCTGCCATTGAACCCAGAACCGCTATGGTTCGATGCCCACTCCGACCGATGGTCGCAAGGGTTTGAAGAGCGGCCCTCATGGAGTCCGGAGACGCGTTGTAGGCGTCGTTTATCACGTATACGCCCTCGAGCGTCTTCGTGAGCTGCATTCGCCAGCGCTCGGCAAGTTCCATTTTCTCGAGGGCCTTAAAGCTTTGCACGCGGTCTAACCCGAGAAATTCCGACACCTCCAGGGCAGCCGCAGCATTCATGGCCTGGTGCTCACCCAAGATATTTAGTCGAAGCACTTCCGAATCAGAATCGCCTATTTGAAGCTTTACGACAGTACCCTCGAGTGAGATATCGGTATCAGTGATTCGGGTGTTGGCCAACGAATCAAAGCCGAAGCCGGAGAAACTTACACCTGCTGCTGGCCGATAATCTCTGACAATTGGATCATCAAAATTCAGAACCACATGTTTCGAGGTGTGTTGGACCAACTCCGCCTTGATTTTGGCGGTCTCCTCTATTCCACCGAACACGCCAGAATGAGCCAAGCCGACCTTCAATATCACCGTGAGATCTGGCTTCGACCATTCTGCAAGCTTAGAAATAGAGCCAGGTCCGGCCGCTCCGTATTCAAGTACTAAGTAGCGAGTGTCAAAATCAATCCTCAAGACCGTAGTTGGAAGGCCGACCTTGTTGTTATAAGACCCCTTTGGCGCAACAGTTGGTGCGACCGGCTTCAAGATCTCAGCAAGCATATTCTTAGTGGAAGTCTTTCCATTAGACCCAGTGATACCTATGACAGTCAACGGGGAGCGGGAGCGGACCCTGGCAAGCACGTCCGCCGCCAATGCACTCAGTGCCTCAACGGTGTCTGCAACAACTATCTGATCAAGTTTTATCGAATCTGAAGGCTCAGAAACAACTGCAAGGGCCGCGCCCTTTGAAGAAACCTCGGCTAAGAAGCGATGACCATTATCGTTGTCTCCGAGTTTGGCAAAGAAAATATCCCCCGATGAAATCTCCCGCGAATCCGTACTTGAGACCCCGGAAACAACAGCCAACGGCTCTCCACGATAAATTTGGCCGTTCACCGCCAACGCTACTTCGGCAAGGGTCAATTCAATCAAGGTTCAATGCCTTTCTTGCCTCAAGGTGAGCGTCAAAAGGAAGCTTCTTCCCTTTGACCTCGCGATACTTTAAGTGACCCGGACCGCACCAGAGTATTGCACCGCCGACACCGACCAGATCAACGGCAGTTGACACAGCTAAAGCTGGGTCGTCGATCTCGGAAATGAAGCTCTCGGGACGCATTTCCAAAATGCCAGCAATAAGGGCCGCCCTGATTACGGCAGGATCTTCGCTTCTTGGGTGCTGGTCAGTTACGACGATGTGGTTTGCAAATTTGGCGGCAGCTCTGCCCATTTCGATGCGCTTTCCAGGGTCTCTGTCTCCAGAGGCTCCAAGCACAATTAACAACTTGGAATATTTCTCACTTAATTCTTTTGCGGCCAATTCGACCGCCTGAGGTGTGTGGGCGTAGTCAAGATAGATGTGAGGTTCGGTCTCGCTCACTAATTCAAGGCGACCCGGCACGAGTGTTTCCATGTCAATTGCCGCGTCAGCAACTGCTCTAGGGCTGTAGCCTGCCTCTAGGAGTATTATTGCAGCGAGCACAAGGTTCTTGGCCATAAGCGGACCAAGGTTGCGAGCCAAGAACAGCACTTGCTTTCCCGTTATTTTGATGCCGGTAGGGGTTTGCTCAAAGCTGTAATCCTGATCGTGACCGATACCCACTGAACTGTCTGGTGATTGAGCGCGAGCAAGTTCGAGCATTTGCTCACCGAAGCGATCCTCTACGTTTATCACCGAACGCCTTGAGAACTTTTGCGTAAACAGCGAGGCTTTGGCGGATAAATAATTCTCCATTGAGCCGAACTCATCGAGGTGGTCTCTGGTGAGGTTAGTGAAGCCTGCCACGTCGAAAACTAAGCCATCAACTCTGTGTCTAACCAATGCCTGAGCCGAAACCTCCACTACCGCAGCCTTTGCCCCCGAATCGGCCATCTCGGAAAGCAGGCAGTGAAGGCGAGGTGCCTCCGGCGTGGTCAACGCGCTCTCGGCCCTCCGATCGTCAATTTGGGTAAACGCAGACGACGAGAGCCCGGCTTTTACTCCCATTTCAAGGAGCAGCTGGTGAATATAAAATGCGGTTGAGGTTTTACCATTGGTTCCAGTCACTCCGAAAATCTGAAGACCCAAATTCATTGTCTCCATAACGAAGGCCGATACGTCTCCCGCAATTGACCTTGGATTCGGATGTATTAGAAGCGGAATATTCGCTTGAGCCTCTCGGTCGCTCAATACCGCCAAGGCACCCGCCGCTATTGCTGCGGGCAGAAAATCCATTCCGTGCCCTTTTTCCCCTTGAACGGCTATAAACAGCGACCCAGGCACAACATCAAGAGAGCTGATGGCAACAGAAGTGATATCGACTTGATCGCCGACGAGCACCCCCAAACCAAATGCCTCCGCTATTTCACTAGTCGTTCTCATCTACTTCACCGTATTTATTAGATGGAACGCTTCTGGATTCTGTAGTGGATGGAGGAATTCGGTAGTGCTTGAGCGCCTGCTGCATGATCGCCTTGAACGGTGGGGTCGCCTGAGCTGAGTTTGAGACACCCTCAGGCTTGTAGATGGTTATGCCCACAACGAATTTGGGATCTTCCGCAGGAGCAATTCCGTAGAAGGAGATTGCGTACTCTTCGCCGTAACCGGAGCCGTCTTTTAGTTGTGCAGTGCCCGTCTTACCGGCGACCCGGTAGCCAGGTATGGCGGCTGTCTTGCCTACTCCACCGAACTCAACTACCTTTTCCATGAGCTCAAGACCCAGATTCGCACTCGCGGTCGAAACCACCCTGGTGGCTTGCTGGGTTGGTGCGTAAGCCACGGCTCCATCTTCATTGAGGCAACTTTCAACCAGCAGCGGGTCAAGTCGAACTCCCCCATTAGCAATCGCCTGATAGGCATATGCCATCTGCAAACTGGTAACAGAAATTCCTTGGCCGAATGTAGTCACCAAGTTTGTCATTTCATCCCACTCCGAAACCGGGTGCAAAATCCCCGAGCTTTCACCCTCGAACATCAATGGGCTAACAGCGCCGAAACCGAATTTTTGCAAGTAGTCGTAACGAACTTTTCTGTCTATCTGACTTGCAAAGTTGGTCATGCCGGTATTCGATGAATAGCGAAGCACACCGGCCAGACTTAGCGTGAAGTCTTCGTGGGAGAAGCTGTCTTTGATGTACTCGTTATCGAAATCCAGTTGCATTCGATCTGGTGCAGCCACAGTGTCGTACTCATCCGCGGTTCCAGTGTCCAAAACCATCGCCGCACTCAGTGCCTTCATGATGCTCCCAGGCTCAAAGGCTGCTTGAAAGATCCTCGAGCCGCGGTCGGAGCCCTCTACGGCGGCCGGATCATTCGGGTCAACGGTTGGAGCTTCAGCCGCGGCCAGAATTTTTCCAGTTTCAACATCCAGCACGATCGCGGATGCCCACTCTGCAGAAAGGTTATTAACCGTGTCGGCCAGAACTTGCTGAGCAAAAAACTGCAGATTCGCATCAATTGTTAGATTGAGCTCCCCGCCGTTTTCGGTTGGTTGCGCTGTCCGGTTGGACGATGGGATGCGAACACCCTCAGCGCTTCGCTCGTAGGTATCCTGGCCGTCGATGCCGGCAAGGCAAGTGTTGTATTGACGTTCAAGTCCGGCTAACGGTGTCCCGTCGCTTCCCACAAAACCAAGAACATTTCCAGCAACGGCACCCATTGGGTAAAGGCGATCTTCAAATTGATCAAAGAAGACCCATGGCACGTTCATGTCTCGAATCGCGTTGAAGATTTCAGCGTTCACAGTTTTGGCAAGATTTGAATACTCAGAGTCGCCCTCTAGCTTCAAGACAAGCTCCCCGTAATCGATTTCGAGCAATTGAGATAGGTCCATCGCAATTTCATCTACCGAACGCTCGGTTCTGACACCATCTATGGTCTGAAATACCGGGCCAACGCGCTTTGGAGCGACATTCACGTCGTAACGAAACACGGTTGTAGCCAACACTTGGCCCAAAGAATCCAGAATATCTCCGCGTAGCGAAGACATGGTCTGGGTGATTTTCCTGGTCTCTAGAGATTGCTCTTGAATCTCAGCCGCCCTCACCACTTGAAAATCGACCAACCGAAAACCAAGGACCGCAACCATCAGGAACAGAAACACCGCAAAGGCGCCTAGGCGGCGGCTCAACTTTGCGTGCGTTCCCATGTCGGCCCTATCTGGTCGGTGATGCCGGTATTAGCCCCGACTGCAAAACTGGGCCAGAACTAGCTAAGTTAGCGGTTTCAACACTCACCACTAGCTCTCCAGTCGCGACAGTCGCTATTGAGAACTCCGAAACGGTTCCCAGTGCCGAGTTAGCCACCAGATTGGCGCTTGCCACTGCAGAGCCGTCAGCACTAGCCGGAGCCGGCTCACCAAATATTTTGTCGTTGTGGATATCAATCATCACCGATGCAGGGTTCGCGACCATGCCCAGCATGTTCGCAGCGTCAGCAAGATTCTGAGGCGAGGATAGCGATGAAACTTCCTCTTGAATGATCTGGACGTCAGTAGCCAAGTTGCGCTTTTCAATCGTGAGCGAACGCAGTTGGTAAGCGTCTTGGGTAAGAACCATGTTTAGCGATATTTGACCAATCAGGACCGCGACAATGCCCAAAACGAAGACAAGCCCGGCCATCAAACTTGGCTTAAGTTTTTTGGCATCTTTTTCCGAAACCATGTAAACGCTCACTAGAAGACCTCCAGTTTTTCGGCGGCCCTTAGTCTTGCGGAGGCAGCTCTTGGGTTTTGCGATAGCTCTAATTCCGTGGCTCGCTCTACGCCTCGAGTAATTACCTTGAGAGCTGGTGAGGTGCCGGGGAGCTGCATTGGCATCCCAATTGGTGTCGAGGAAACTGCAGCCTCCTGCAGTGCGCGCTTTGTTATGCCGTCTTCCAGTGAGTGGTAAGACATCACGACGAGCCTTGCCCCAATTGCTAGGGCATCAATGGCCTGTGGCAATGCTGACTCGAGGCCAGAAAGTTCATTATTTACTGCTATCCGGAGCGCTTGATATATCCGCTTAGCTGGGTGACCGGTCGCGCGACCTGGCGCCATTGGAACTACATGGGCGACGATTTTGTTCAAGTCGGAGCTGGTAAGGATGCCTTTAACTTGGCGCTCAGTAACGATGCGCTTTGCAACTAGAGGAGCAAAGCGCTCTTCACCGTAGTCTCGAAAAATTTTAGTTAGTTCCTTCTCGCCGAGGGTCGAGAGTAGATCTGCAGCAGTTTGACCAAGGTTTTGGTTCATTCTCATGTCAAGAGGCGCATCTTGCGCGTATGAAAAGCCGCGGTCAGCTTCGTCGAGCTGCATTGAGCTAACACCCAAGTCCATCAAAATGCCCTGAACTGAAGGAAATTTGAGCTCGGCTAGCACCTCGGTGATTTCGTCGTAGGTTGCAGCGGCAGGGATAAATCGTTTGCCAAACGGCTCCAGTCGCGCTGTTGCAAGCATCAATGCCGCCGGATCTCTATCTATGCCTATCACGGTCAGGTTTTCATGTTCACTAAGTAGTGCTTCCGTGTGGCCACCGAGACCGAGGGTGCAATCAATTACGACTGGTGAATCTCCGGTGATGCCTGGACGCAGAAGCTCCATGCAACGCTGAAGCATTACTGGGCGGTGAAGATCTGAAGTTGAATGATTCATTTTTTATGGGGAATCATTTCCTACACCTTGATCCTTGTCCGTCTACGAGCTTGGTTTTCGTAGGTCCGACTTAGGGGAAGTAAGCCGGTACGGCCAAGGAACAAAGTGCAGGAAATTAGAACAGTCCCGGAATCACCTCCGTCGCCTGCTGAGCAAAATTCTCCTCATTGTTTTTGAGGTAGGACTGCCAGGCCTGGGGGTCCCAGATCTCGGCTCTGGAGCCAACGCCGATCACCACAAGTTCCTTAGTGAGTGACGCATAGTCTCTGAGTAGTTGCGGAAGAAGAACTCTGCCCTGCTTATCGGGTGACTCATCGGTGGCTCCGGATAGAAAAACTCGAAGGTAGCGGCGTGCTTCCTCGGAGGTCACGGGAGCCTGACGAATCTTCTCGTGGACTTCCTGGAATTCTTTAGCGGAGAACAAGTACAGACAGCGCTCTTGACCTTTGGTTATTACTACGCCTTCTTCAAATTCACCGCGGAATTTGGCGGGGAGAATTAGACGGCCCTTTTCATCAAGCTTTGGAGTGTGCGTACCTAACAGCATGAACACTCCTTCCGCATCGTGTTATACCCCACTTTACTCCACTTTGCTCCCCTAAGTTAGTTTTTGCAAGCTCTTTTTGATATTTTTTTAAAAAAAACTTAAATAAAAAAACCCCGCCTGAGCGGGGTTTTGAAAAAGAACGATTAGTCGTTATTGAATCTCTGGTCCCAGCGATCCTCAAAGAATGATGGGCCTCCAGGTGATTTTGCAGCCTTACCCAAGCCGGGTAGTCGGAAGTTACTGGTTGCAACCACGAGGCCAATTACCATGACCATGAATGCCACCACTCCAAAAAATGCAACCTGAAGCGAAACGGCCAAGACCAGGAGAACCACGCCCACCAACGTCGTGATAACACCGAGCACAAGCTTCTTGCCATCCTTGTTCGACGAACCAACGTCGCGAACTCGGTTGGCAAAGCCAGCGTCTTCCTCTATGAGATTTCGTTCCATCTCCTCGAGGAGCTTTTGCTCTCGGTCTGATAGTGCCATTGATTGACTCCGTTCCTTCCTAATTGTAAACAACTTTCAGCCGCTAAGCTATTCCGCGTGGCTCAAGATTTCCTGTTAGAACTCGTTCAGAACAAACTCGACTCGTTTTGCGATCAGAAACGCGAAGAACTGTCTGGCATTTCCGAGGACTTGATTCCCCTCATAGATTTTACTCAGTCTCTACTCTCCGGCGGAAAAAGATTTAGAGCTCTATTCTGCTACTGGTCTTTTGCCTCAACCTTGGGCTCTGAAACAAATGGAGCTGAGTTAGGCCCCGACTCCCCTATCGTCGGAGTAGCAGCAGCCTTGGAGATGTTCCATGCCGCTGCTCTTGTTCACGATGACCTACTGGATCAATCTGACACTCGTCGGGGTGCACCTTCGATCCATAAGCGCTTTGAGAGCCTCCACAGGCAGCACGAATACGTGGGGTCTCCAGAGCGGTTTGGTTTGGCAGGTTCAGTTCTGGTTGGCGATCTGATGCTGGCATGGAGTTCGGAAATTTTTGGCGAAGCACTACTCCATGCTCCGAACGAAAAGTCCGAGGCAAACTGCAGACACGAATTCGGCAAGATGCGTTTTGAGGTCATGGCGGGCCAGTATTTAGACGTGCTGGAAGAAAATGCGGCGCCGACAAGAACCGATGGTGCCGCGGTTGCCCGAGCAAACAGGATAATGCTCTATAAGACTGCGAAATACAGCCTGGAGGCACCCCTTCTCATTGGTGCAGCACTTGCTGGCGCGGAAGATGGATCACTGAACGCACTCAGCGAGTTCGGCATTCCGCTTGGACTAGCTTTTCAACTAAGAGACGACGTCCTTGGAGTGTTTGGTGACCCTGAAGTAACGGGAAAGCCCGCGGGAGACGACCTTAGAGAAGGTAAGCGCACGGTTCTGATTGCGCTCACGCTAGAGACTCTTCCTAAATCCGTTGCCCGAATTTTCGAAGAGTTGCTGATTTCCGGAGAGATTAATGACGAACAGCTCGAATTTATGAGAAATACGATCGCAGACTCTAAGGCTTTAGAGAAGACCGAACGACTCATTGCCGAGCACTCCACTAGATCGATTGAGTCTCTGGCAGCCCTAGAAATTAGCGACCGAGGCAGAAATGCACTCGCGAAATTAGCAGATCAGGTAATAAATCGAGCTAAGTAGTTCTCTAGCCGAGCCCCTGGGCAGCTCTGCGCACCGGGGCTTTGTGCCCCGCAAGCAAGGCGGTAATCGGTTCCGTACCCAGCTCCGCATTCAACTCATAAAGCCAAACGATTGACTCATCTCGATTCAGACCTAAATCGTTCAGCAAAATTAGAGTTCCGTGAATGCTGCTCAAGGGTTCGCGATCAATAATTAGATCGGCCGGAATCATCGGTACTTTGTCGATTCGATAGGTGAACAAGAAGTGTTCGTCGATCAGCCTGCGCACTCTTCCAGGCGATGTCTCAAGAAGATCTGCAGCCTGATCAATTGTTAGCCAGCTCGAAACTTTATCGGTTATCAATTTACGCCCTTGCCGTTTTTACCAGCTGCTCAGCCACCAAAAAGGCAAGCTCAAGAGACTGCATGTGGTTTAGTCGCGGGTCGCAAACTGATTCGTAGCGCTCAGCCAAAGTGCTCTCGTCGATCAAGTCCGATCCACCGAGGCACTCGGTGACATCGTCGCCGGTTAGCTCGACGTGCAGTCCACCAGGGTGAGTTCCTAGGGCTCGGTGTACCTCGAAGAAGCCTGCAACCTCGTCCATGATGTCATCAAACCTTCGGGACTTATAACCATTTGCGGTTGTCATGCCGTTGCCGTGCATCGGATCGGTGATCCAAAGCGGTGTCGAGCCTAATTCCTGGGACGCTTCAATCAACTTTGGAAGCTCATCGCGAATTTTCCCTGCTCCCATTCGACTAATAAAAGTCAACCGACCTGGTTCGCGCTCAGGATCAAGCTTGTCGATCAAATTAAGAACATCTTGCTTGGTCGTTGTTGGTCCAAGCTTTACGCCCAGCGGGTTCCTAACCTTCGATAGGTAGTCAATGTGGGCGCCATCAAGTTGCCTTGTACGCTCCCCCACCCAAATAAAGTGGCCGCTTGTGACATACGGCGTTCCAGTTCTGGAATCTAGTCTGGTTAGCGGGCGCTCGTAGTCAAACAACAAGCCTTCGTGGGAAACAAAAAACTCGGTCGACTTCAATTCATTTGCGTCAATGCCGCAGGCATCCATAAATCTCATCGCTCGGTCAATGTCCTGAGCGATGCTTTCGTAGCGCTTATTTGCCGGGTTGTCCGTGAAGCCCTTATTCCAGGAGTGAACTTCGCGAAGGTCGGCAAAGCCGCCGGTTGTGAAGGCCCTAATCAGGTTGAGAGTGCTTGCAGACGTGTTGTAGGCCTGCATCAATCGATTAGGGTCATTTCTTCTTGACTCAGGAGTGAATTCGTATCCGTTGACTGCATCGCCACGGTAGGCAGGCAGTGTGATATCTCCGCGAGTTTCGTTATCGGCAGACCTAGGCTTGGCAAACTGACCGGCCATGCGACCCATTTTTACCACGGGTAGCGATGAGCCATACATTAGAACGACTGCCATCTGCAGGACTGTTTTTATCCGATTTCGAATTCGATCTGCGGTTGCATCGGCAAAAGTCTCGGCACAATCGCCACCCTGAAGGACGAAAGCCTCGCCTCGACTGGCAGCTGCGATTCGATTTCGCAGCGAGTCAACCTCTCCGGCAAACACCAATGGCGGCTTGGAGGATAGTTCTGCCTTCACCTTTTCCAGCGACTCTTGGCTGTCCCAAGTTGGTTGCTGCTTCGCCTCTAGATTGAGGTAGTTGTCTAATCCGAACTCTTTCAAGATTCCCTATTCTGCTCGTGCAAGTCTGCTTTTTACCGTGGAAGCGTACACATCTTCATACTTTTGATTTGAAAGTCGGTGGATGCTGTAAACGATTTGATCGGTGACTGACCTCAAAACCGCTCGCTCACCCTCCATTCCGGCAAACCTAGAGAAGTCTAATGGCTCCCCAATCACCACTCCTACCCGATGAATTTTTGGATACTTAGCACCAAGCGGCTGCACTTTGTCGGTGTCAATCATCGCAACCGGTACTACTGGAACCCCGGCTTCTAGAGCCATCCTTGCGATACCAGTTCTTCCCCGATGCATTTCGGAGTTTGGAGACCTTGTTCCCTCGGGATAAATACCCAGGAGTAAACCGCGTTCTAGAACTCCAAGGCCGGTGTTCAATGAGTCCTCCGAAGCCTTGCCCCCAGACCTATCTATGGGGATCTGACCAGTGGAAATGAAAAACCACCTTATTAGAGCCCCTTTTAAGCCCTTACCTTTGAAGTACTCACTCTTAGCAAGAAAGGTCACCGGACGCCGCAGCTTGAGAGGTAGAAATATCGAGTCGACAAAAGATAAATGGTTTGAAGCCAAAATTGCACCACCACTTTTGGGAATGTGTTCGGTCCCCCTCGACCACGGGCGGAATAGCAGTCTAAGAATCGGACCCAGAACAAAATTCTTTAGAAAAAAATAGGTCATGAATTCTCCAGTCGTTGCATCAAAGCTTACCGAAGCGATTCGCGCGCTAAATCAGCAGCGCCAATTACTCCAGCCTGATTTGAGAATGATGCTGCCAAAATTTTCGCCACCGGTCGAAAGCCCTGTGCGGGTAATTCTCTAAGAAAGCTTTCTCTAATCGGTTCGAGTAGTAATTCTCCAGCCTCGGACAGGCCGCCGCCTATCACATAAACCTGAGGGTCAAGTGCGGCAGTGATGCTGCCCATCGCTTCACCGAGGAAGGTTCCGACTTCACGCAGCAGCGACAACGCTCCTGGGTCTTTGGCCGCAAGGGCCTGTCGAACGTGCTCCCCAGTTAGTGCATTGAGGTCTTTTTTCAAGTCTGAAAGAAAGTTCCCAGCCGAGTCGCCGCTGGCACTCAGAACTCGGGCCGCCTCTAAGAGGGCAGTTCCAGAGGCATACTGCTCAACGCAGCCTTTTCTCCCGCAGCCGCATTGCTTGCCGCCCCGAACAACTCTTATGTGCCCAAGCTCCCCAGCGATACCAAAGCCGCCTCTGCGAATGGCACCATCAGAAATAACCGCGCCACCGACCCCCGTGCCTAGAGTGAGCATGACCATGTCTTTTGAGCCCCTACCCGCTCCGAACCGATATTCTGCCCAACCGGCGGCATTTGCGTCATTCTCAATTACAAGGGTCCGCTGAATTTTTTCCTCTAAGCGCTCTCGCAGCGGCTCATCTCTCCAGCTCAAGTTTGGCGCGTATAAAACATTGGATTGGTCGGCATCGATGAAACCCGCGGCCGCGACACCAACTGGCACCACCTCCGAACCAACTTGAGTGAAAAGCTCCTGTATCAAGCCTGCCACCTCATTGACCATTAAATCTGGATCCTTGGCCGGCGATACGACTCTTTTTTCGGTTATGACTTTTCCGTTGTCGTCGACAATTGCTCCCAAAATCTTGGTGCCGCCGATGTCTATGCCGATGCTGAGCAAGCTGTTAGCTCCTTGGTTGAAGTAGAGTTAATTTTAGGGGGCGAACTAACCCAATAAGCCACAAAGATATTTATTGATTTCCCAGCTCCAATTGATAATGGCCTTCAAAACAAGTTAAAGTATGGATAAGTCGACACAGGGAGAGACAATGAAGTTTTACGATGTGCCAATAAAGGTGAACACGGACCCTAGTCTGAATGCCAGCGATCTACTCCTCGAAAGAGTCGCGATAAGCCCATCTCATCCACTTTTTAGCCGCCAGAACCAGGATGGTACTTGGAGAAATGTAACTTCACAGGAATTCTTGGACGAAGTCAGATCACTGGCCAAGGGTCTTATCGCTCAAGGCATTAAGCCTGGAGATGCCGTCGCCATTATGTCTCGCACTCGATATGAATGGACCATGATCGATTTTGCTATTTGGTTTGCGGGCGCAGTTGGCGTGCCAATTTACGAAAGCTCTTCCACAAGCCAAATCGAATGGATACTCAGTGACTCGGATGCCGTTGCTCTGTTTATAGAAGACGACGACCATCTAGAGCGCTTCAACAAAGTCAAGTCCGGCACCAAGAGAGTCGAACATGTCTGGCGAATTGATTCCAAGGACTTTTCTGGACTGCATCAAGACGGCGAAAAAATTGGTGACGATCAGCTGGAAAAAGCTCGCTCGAACGCAACCCTGAGCGACCTAGCGACAATTGTTTACACCTCTGGCACCACGGGAAACCCTAAGGGCTGTGAGCTAACTCACAAGAGCTTTGTAGACCACGCTAAGAACGCTGCTGCGGAAATCCCAGAAATTGCCAATGACAAGCAGTCGTCACTTATCTTCCTGCCGCTTGCGCATATTTTGGCTAGATACGTGTCGGTTTTATGTCTTCACTCTGGAATCCGAGTAGGTCACTTGAGTGACTCGCTGCAAGTGGCTCAAGTTCTTCCCGCATTCAAGCCAACCTTCATCTTGGCGGTGCCAAGAGTGTTCGAGAAAATTTATAACGGAGCAGAGCTAAGGGCAGAAACCGGTGGTAAGGGAAAGATATTCCGATCTTCTGCTGAGGTCGCAATAGATTACTCGAAGGCGCTGGACAGCAAGTCGGGACCTTCTCTTGGGCTAAAGGTCAAGCACAAGCTGTTTGATCGACTTGTCTACGGAAAGTTGCGTGCCGCAATGGGTGGCAGCGTGAAATACGCCATTTCAGGCGGAGCTCCGCTCGGAGCAAGGCTTGGACACTTTTATCGCGGAATCGGACTAATCGTTCTAGAGGGCTACGGGCTTACTGAAACTGCTGCGGCCGCAGTGATCGGACGCGTTGCCTGGCAGAAGATTGGCAAAGTAGGTCGCGCTCTGCCTGGAACCGGTATAAAGATCGCCGAAGACGGCGAAATATGGCTACGCGGCATCAACTGCATGCGCGGCTACTGGCGCAACGAGGCCGCCACAAGAGAAGCGTTTGATGGAGATTGGTTCAGGACCGGCGACCTTGGTGAACTCGACGAGGACGGCTTCCTAACCATCACTGGCCGCAAGAAGGAGATGCTCGTTACTGCAGGAGGCAAGAACGTTGCTCCGGCGCCAATTGAAGACCCCCTGCGCGCTCACCCGCTGGTAGGACAGGTCGTTGTGATTGGTGACTCAAAGCCGTTTATTTCAGCGCTTATCTCACTTGATCCAGACATGGTGACGGTTTGGGCCCAAAACAACGGTATCGAGGAGAAACTGACCCTCGCCGAAGCTACCAAGCACCCGATCGTGATCGCTGAAATTCAGAAGTGTGTCGACGAGGTCAACGAGCAATTTTCGAAAGCAGAGCAGGTACGTTCTTTTGAGATTCTAGATGTTGAACTTACCGAAGCATCAGGTCACTTGACCCCTTCGCTCAAAATTAAGCGCTCTAAAGTTATGGAGGATTTTGATCTTCAGGTCGGCAGAATTTACGCTAGCGCGTAAACCACGCTTGCTGACGAAGAGACTTAAAGGCGAGCTTTCGTTCCTGTTTTTCTAAGCGATCCAGATACAAAATTCCCGCCAGGTGATCAATTTCATGCTGAAGGGCTTGAGCCATCAAGCCCTCGCCTGAAATTTCAATTATTGATCCATCCAATTTAAGACCAGAAGCCCTGGCAAAACTGTGACGCATGGTCGGATGCCAAAGGCCCGGGACTGAGAGGCAGCCTTCCTCCATTGGGATCAGTTCACCTGACAGTTCGGTTATTTTTGGATTAATCAGGTATCCGATTTCGCCTTGAACGTTATACGCGAAGGCACTGAGCCCCACTCCAATTTGAGTTGCTGCCACTCCCGCCCTACCGGACAGAGAAGCGGTATCGACTAGATCCTGTATTAGACCCGAAGCCGATGCGAAATCTAGAATTTCCGCTGATGGTGTTTTCAGAATTGGGTCGCCAAAAAGCCTTATTTCCCTGACGCTCAAGCAGCTAGCCCATCAACCACCAAGGCAGCTAGGTCTCTGGCAGCCTGCCTTGTGGCCGGGTGCAGCTGATCGAAGTCGATAAGAGCTCCTGCGGCAAGCTGAGGGTCGTAAGGGACTCGGACTACGGCACGGACCCGAGATGCAAAGTGAGCCTCAATTTCGTCAAGCTTCACCAGCTCTGTTCCGAAAGTTGCGGTGTTAAGTGCTACCACGCTATTGCGAACAAGCTCGCTGTAACCATTCGAGTCCAACCAGGTGAGGGTCTCGGAGGCGAGCTTCGCCTCGTCAATCGAACCACCAGAAACGATTACTACTCCGTTGGCACGCATCAAAACTGCGCGCATTACGCTGTGAACAATTCCAGTACCACAGTCGGTAACGCAGACGCTGTAGTACCTGGCAGCAATGTCCGCCACAACGTTATAGTCCCCCTCATCGAAGGCCTCAGAGATCATTGGGTCGGCGTCAGATGACAAAACATCCAAGCGAGATTTATCGCGTGAGACAAAATCACTGAAAACGTTAAAACTTGAAATACCGCCAGCTCGATTAACGACGTCCCTGACCGTGCGGTCGGTGCATTTTTCAACTCGTTCCGCCAACGTTCCACGGTCCGGGTTTGCATCGATTGCCAGAACGCGGTCTTCGCGAACTCGAGCCATTGCCATACCAATTAGGGCTGTCATTGTGGTCTTTCCAACGCCACCCTTGCGGGTAAGTACCGGTACGAACTTGGTTTCTCCAGCCAGACCAGCACTAATCCGAGCATCAAGAGCTCGTCTTGCTCGAACGTTGGCGTTGTCACCGAGGTTTATTAAACCAAAGCTCACTCGAAAAAGGTTGCGTCTGAAAAAAGTCTCTGGGATGAAGTTTTTCTTTGCTTTATCTCGTAATAGTCGGTCCGCGGTTAGCAAGCTGGCTGGCTCGGGCTCAGCGAACAAGTCCTCAACCTCTGGAGCTAAGTCAATGGGAATCGACTCTGCATCAGCAGAAATCTGGTTGAGCTGACCGGTCTTCGGGTCTAGCTGCAAGTCGCTGAAGTCAGCGCTTTCTCCCGAGGCATAATCGCGGTCTGGTTTCTTAACCAAAATAACTCCTATTCAATTACGGCTATTAGGTCGCCGCCTTCAACAGGCGTTGGACCGGTAATGCCGAGCCTTACTATTTTGCCAGAGATTGGGGCAGCTATGCTGGCCTCCATTTTCATGGCTTCGATACCGGCAATTGGATCTCCGAGCTGAACGCTATCACCCACTGCAACCTTTGGAGTCACAACACCCGTGAATGGTGCGGCGGCGTGACCCTTGATGGCAGGATCAGCTTTTTCGGCAGACGAAGTTGTCGCTGTGATGCTGTGGTCTCGAGCAAGAATTGGTCGCAACTGGCCGTTTAGTTTGGCCATCACAGTTCTGAAGCCCTTGCTGTCAGCCTCTCCAATGGCTTCGAGGCCGACAAACAGTTGCAGACCCTTTCTTAGCTCCACAACGTGCTCGAGGTCTTGCTCTAACCCATAAAGGTAGTCAAGAGTTTCGAGGTTATCTAGCTCTCCGTAGGCAGCCTGAACCCGGTCAAACTCCTTGGTTGGGCCAGGAAACAAAAGCTCATTTAGGGTTCGCTGAATGCGCTTGTGATCGCTGGATTTTAGGGCCCCTAGGTCATCCGTCGAAACTGGAGTCAGTGAAATGTCGGGTTTTTTACCCTTCAGGACCTTGGACCGGAAGGGCTCCGGCCAACCGCCGGGCAGGTCTCCTAATTCGCCCGCCATGAAACCAATAACAGAGTCCGGAATGTCATAGTTTTGCGGATTATTTTCGAAATCTTCAGGGTCAGCATTTACCGCAACCAGATGCAGCGCTAAGTCACCCACAACTTTCGAAGACGGAGTTACCTTGGGAGGTCTTCCAAGGATTCGATTCGCTGCCGCGTACATGTCTTCAACCAGTTCGAACCTGTCACCCAAACCAAGGGCGATTGCCTGTTGCCGGAGATTTGAAAGCTGACCCCCGGGAATCTCATGAGAGTAAACGCGACCGGTTGGGCCTGGAAGTCCAGATTCAAAAGGCGAGTAGATCTTTCGAACCGCTTCCCAATAAGGCTCAAGATCGGTGACTGCGCTCATCGAGATTCCGGTGTCGCGCTCGGTGTTTTCAAGTGCGGCAACCAGGGAGCTAAATGATGGCTGACTGGTGGTGCCTGCCATCGGCGCACTTGCCACATCGACTGCGTCCACTCCGGCATCTATTGCAGCCAGAAGCGTCGCCAGCTGGCCACCTGCCGTGTCATGAGTGTGCAAATGAACAGGAAGGTCAAAGCGCTCTCTAAGCGCGCTTACCAGCACGCTCGCGGCCTGAGGTCTTAGTAAGCCCGCCATGTCCTTGATTGCCAAGACGTGAGCACCGGCATCTACGATTCGGTCTGCAAGTTTCAAGTAGTAATCGAGCGTGTAGAGCTCTTCTTTCGGATCCAAAAAATTACCGGTAAAGCTCATGCCAACTTCAGCAAGAGACTTGGTCTTGTTCCTCACTGCCGCAATTGCCGGGGCCATTTGCGATACATCGTTGAGGGCGTCAAAAATTCTAAAAATGTCCACTCCGGTATGAGCGGCCTCTTCAACGAAGGCATCGGTCACCTCGACCGGATACGGAGTGTATCCAACGGTATTTCGACCACGAAGGAGCATTTGAATACACAAATTTGGAAGCTCTTCTCGCAGTTGAGCGAGCCTTGACCACGGATTCTCCCCAAGGAACCTGAGTGCTACGTCATACGTTGCGCCTCCCCAAGCTTCTACCGAGAGAAGCTCTGGTGTCATTCTGGCCACATACGGCGCCGCCGCAACAAGGTCGCGACCTCGAACTCTGGTTGCAAGTAGCGACTGGTGAGCGTCTCTGAAGGTGGTGTCCGTTACCAGAACTCGACCCTGCAACCTCATCCACTTTGCAAAACCCTCCGGCCCAAGTTCCACCAAGCGCTGCCTCGAGCCATCAGCAGCTGGCATGCCCAAATCAATTTTTGGTAACTTTAGTTGCGGATCTGTGCGGCCTTCTCGGTCGCCATAGGGCTTGTTGACTGTTACCTCAGCGAGCCACTGCAGCACCTTGGTGCCACGGTCCTGGGAGACCCTTGCATTCATAAGCTCGGGTCGCTCGTCGATAAAGTGCGTCGAGAGTTCGCCCGATGCAAAAGTCTCATCATCCAAAACCGCCTGCAGGAAATTAATGTTGGTGGCGACGCCGCGAATTCTGAATTCGGCAAGAGCGCGCTTGCCGCGGTCAACTGCCGATCGGAAATCTCTCCCGCGCGTGATTAGCTTTACAAGCATCGAATCAAAGTGCGGGGAAACCTCGGTTCCGGTCGATACTGTTCCGCCGTCAAGTCGAATACCAGCACCGCCCGGGGAGCGATAAGTCGTTATCTTTCCGGTGTCGGGTCTAAAACCGGCGGCTGGGTCCTCGGTCGTGATCCTGCACTGCACCGCAAAGCCATGAGGCTTGATACTGTCCTGAGTCAGGCCCATTTCCGCAAGAGTTGCACCAGCAGCAATTCGAAGTTGGGACTGAACCAGATCAACATCGGTGATCTCTTCTGTCACGGTGTGCTCGACCTGTATGCGTGGGTTCATCTCAATAAACACGTGCTTTCCCGTGTTCGACCCGACAGTCTCAATTAGAAACTCAACGGTTCCGGCATTCTGGTAGCCGATTTCTTTGGCAAAGCTAACCGCGTCAGCGAAAAGTTGCTGTCGTAAAACGTCATCAAGGTGCGGAGCCGGAGCTATCTCAATAACTTTTTGATTTCGTCGTTGAATTGAGCAGTCTCGCTCGTGAAGATGAATTATATTGCCGTGGTTGTCAGCCAAGATTTGCACTTCGATGTGCCTTGGGCGTATTACTGCTTGCTCGAGAAACACGTGAGCGTCCCCAAAAGCGCTTCCAGCCTCGCGCATCGCCTCGCCGAGAGCATCGGGCAGGTCGGCTTCTGTATCGACCTTGCGCATTCCTCGGCCACCACCACCAGCGACGGCCTTAACGAAGAGTGGGAACCCAATTTCGCCGGCTTCAGCGATAAGTTTTGCGACATCCTCGGAAGATTCGGTCGAGGCAAGAACCGGCACTCCAGCTCGGATTGCTGCGGCTTTGGCGTTTACCTTGTCGCCAGCTAGCTCAAGAACTTCTGGGGATGGACCAACAAATGCAATTCCATTTAGCTTGGCATGCCTTCCAAGTTCGGCGTTTTCGCTCAAGAAGCCATAACCCGGGTAAATGGCGTCAGCACCCGACTCTTTGGCGACCCGGATCATCTCGGAGACGGAAAGATAAGCCCTTACCGGTGAGCCGTCCGCTTTTATTTCATAGGCCTCGTCGGCTTTGAGCCTGTGGACGGAACCCCGATCTTCATAGGGGTAGACAGCTACCGTCTTGGCGCCTATTTCGTAAGCGGCTCGAAATGCTCTGACAGCGATTTCACCTCGGTTAGCTACCAGAATCTTTTTAAACATAGAACCTTACTGAACCGATGTGGCGCGCCATGCGCACGCCTAATAACTAGGTAGCCTATTACAGTGCATGTACTTAGCGTGAGTTCACTCAAGGGTGGCGTAGGAAAAACTACGGTAGCCCTTGGCCTGGCATCGGCAGCTCTCAATCAAAGCATCAACACTTTGGTGATTGACCTTGACCCTCAGTGCGATGCAACCAGCGGGCTGGCAGCCCCTGCGGACATGACCGCGTCGATAGCAGAAGTGCTCCAGACTCCAAAACTTCCAGTCTTAAGAAGAGCGTTGGTGGCCTCTCCCTGGTCAAGAGGCTCAAAGCTTGATGTTCTGGTTGGCAGCCCAAGATCGCTCTTGCTTGATAACCCTGCACCAACCGTTTCCGACGTCTGGAAGCTAGAGGAAATACTTGCTCTAATCGAAGACGAGTACGAACTGGTTATCATCGACACTCCCCCTTCAATAAACGCCCTCACCCGAACCGCATGGGTGGCAAGCGATCGCGTCATTTTAGTTACCGAGCCGGCACTATATTCAGTCATTGCAGCCGACAGAGCGCGCCGAGCAATTGCGGAGATTAGCGCGAAGCTGAGCCCAAGGCTCAGCCTCTACGGTTTTGTCGTCAATCGCCTCAGGCAGCAATCACATGAGCACGAGTTCCGTCTCAGTGAACTCCGCGAAATGTTTGGGGAGCAATTACTTCAGCCTTATTTCGAGGAGCGCGCGGCTGTTCAGCAGTCCACCGGAGCAGCGAGGCCAATCCATTCTTGGCCCGCCGAAGGAGCCTCCGAAGTAGCAAGAGGTTTCGACCGCTTGCTAGCTGGCCTAATGGCGGATTTTGACTCGACCGAAGAAAAGCGGACGCGAGTCGGAATAGTCGGTCGAACTAGGCGCGGTCAACAGAACCTAATTACGCAGCTTGGTCAGGATGAGATTCAAGCTCAAGTCTCCTCCGAATCAAGACGATCAAGAAAAAAGAAGCGTTGGTTTCAACGCTAGGAGATTTTACGTGCTCTTCTGGCAGCAAGCTCATCGTGAACAGCGGCTTCTTCAGCAGCAAAGTCAACCAAAGTAGCTTCAACTTCCCTGAGAACTCTGCCTATTGCAATGCCAAATACGCCCTGACCCTGACCTAGAAGATCGATTACTTCGTCTTGGGAAGTACACAGGTAAACCCTTGCCCCATCGGACATAAGTGTCGTGTTAGTTAGATCCGAGATGCCGGCTGCAGCCAGCTGCTCGACTGCAATTCTTATCTGCTGGAGTGAAACACCGGTGTCTAAAAGCCTTTTAACCAGCTTCAAAACCAAAATATCTCGGAATGAGTAAAGTCGCTGCGACCCGGAGCCGGTCGCTCCCTGGATTGCGGGAACCGCGAGTCCGGTTCTATCCCAGTAATCAAGCTGACGGTAGGTAATTCCAGCTGCCGCAGCTGCTGAAGCTCCCCGGTAACCAATATCAGTGTTCGGCAAGCCGTCAGTGAACAAGACACCAGATTCGTATTCCACCGTTACTCCTAATTTGAACAGACTGCTAAGTCTGCCTTCAAGTTTAGGTTTAAGGTTTCTATTGTGCTTTGGGCGTGTCGCACTATCGTTCTATCTCTTCAATGACTTCAGTTATGAGGTGTGACCTAATAGCGCCGAAGCGCTCCGCTATCTCTCTAGAAATGTGCCCGGCCTTTGCCGCGCTATCAGGTGCCTTCTTCCGAAGAATCGGCTCAGTGACACCCGTGATTATTCCTATCTCACGCTCTGCGGCAGACTTCAAGCCTCGTAAGTGTCTTGGCTGAATTCCAAATTCCTCTAGTCCGACAAGAGCAAAAGCAATCTCGACTTCGTGTGAAGAATGAGGTTGGGCTCCAAAAAGACCTAATTCCGCACCCTCTTTGAAGGCCAGGTCTGAAAGACCAGTCTCAAGCTTTAGTTGAGAAGTCGAGAAGCGTTGCCCTCTTCGAAGCGACGACGGACTCGCTGCAGGTAACAGCGGCTGCCTGCCGGAATCAAGTTCATCTAGGTACTGCCTAATCACTTTGAGAGGAAGGTACTGATCGCGCTGAAGAGTCAGAATAATTCTGAGGCGCTCAATCTGAGGTTCTGAAAACTTTCGATATCCAGCATCGGTGCGCTCCGGAGTAACAAGGCCCTGGTCTTCTAAAAAGCGAAGCTTCGATGGGCTGAGATCACCAAAGTCTGGCTTTAGAACAGAAAGGACCTGGCCGATTGTGTACAGCTTGCGGTGATCTTGAAGTCTAGATAGAGAGTTGTCCATACTCAGCCCTCCTTCTTCGAAGAATAAAAAGTCAGACGAAATTTTCCAATTAGCAATTCGGCTCCGTCGACCAGCTTGATCTTGTCTACTCGATTGCCGTCAACATAGGTTCCGTTCATGGACCCCAAGTCCTCTAGCTGAAAGGCTGAGCCGTTCCGGGAGATTTGAACGTGCTTTCTTGAGACGGTTACGTCATCCAGAAAAATGTCAGCTTCCGGGTGTCTTCCGGCGATGGTTAGATTCTGGTCTAAAAGGAATCTCGATCCGGCCCCGGGTCCTCGGTGTGAAATAAGAAGTGCCGAGTTGGAAGGAAGAGCCGATATTGCAACCGCTTCTCCGTCAGAAAGAACTGGGCTGTTTTTGGCAATCAGGTCGTCAGAAAAACGAGCAGTGTCGTCGCTTCCAAAACCTTCTTTAGACAATTTCGCCTCCCCCTCATACTTTAGGGGATTTTGGCTTGATGGATGACAAGACTTCTATAACTTGCTTGACGTATAGCAAGCCGGAAAGCCAGTAAAGACCAACCCCCCAATACGCGAAGCCCCAGGCAAGCGGTAGCACGATGAAATCCGCCTCTGGCCAAACATCAACCATCAATAAAAGCGGTAATGCGTATAGAAGAGCAAAAGTCCCGGCTTTGCCCAGGAAGTGCACTGGCAATGGCCCGTAGCCATGGCTTGCCAAAATCGGGTAGACAATCACCAGCATCAAATCCCTGGAGGCGACAATCAAGGCTAGCCAAAGTGGAATGTTTCCATTGATGGTCAGGCCAATGAGCGCTGCAAAGATGAAGAGCCGGTCGGCAGCTGGATCCAAGAGCTGACCCAGCTTGGTGATTTGGTTGAAGCGCCTAGCGATTTGCCCGTCGAGCCAGTCGGTTGCGCTGGCAACCACTAAAACAATAAGAGCCGCAACAAATTGACCAGTCAGCAATAGCAGCAAGAACACTGGCACCATAAACAACCTTAGGACGCTCAGCATGTTTGGAATGCTTCTCAGCTCCTGCATTACGCCCATGGCCAGAGTCTATAGGTCTGCTGTGAATCAACTAGTTCGGCTCGCTCTTGGTTGAATCTAATAGACATTTCGCCTCACCCAAATAAAAAGACGGGCCAGTAACCACTGGCCCGTCTTTTTATTGCTTTTATGTCTTTAGTCGATAACGGTGATTCTTCCGTCAGTGACCAAAGTTGTTACTTTGCCGGCAGCCGCATCAGCTTTCAGCCCATCGGTGAAGACGTCAACCAGAAGATCACGGATGACCTGCTTGCTCTCATCGAACTGTGTATAGCCATCTCCGCCGTAGACCAAGAAGTCAAGCGTTGCCACCGAATAGACCTTCGAGTCCTTAGCAATAGCAACCCCAGCAGTTGTCGTTACCGAAGCGACCCTGGCACCGGATGCTTTAGATGGGTCAAACGAAAACTTAATGCCTGACACCTGAGGGAATCGACCATCTGTTGGGTAGTTGGAAACCCCATTTTCAAGTGCTGACCAAAGACCAGTTCCGGTAATTTCTGTGAGGCTAATCGAGTTTCCAAACGGGAACACCGTGTAGGCATCGCCCAATGTAACATCGAAAGGACCGACTGTAGAAGTATCTGAAGGCCTCCTGAGTTCAGTATTTTCTGGTGAGTAAGTAGCGGCTGGGAATGTATCTCGAATACCGCCACCGTTGATTAGCACCAAATCAACTTCGTACTTGGCCCGGAGTAGGTCGGCTGTATAACTTCCAATTGCAACTTCACCCGAGCGCTCAACGGCTGGTTTGCCGCCGCGGGGAGAAAGGTTTGCAACGGTGCCAATTTGACCATCCAGTTTGGCGCTCAACTGAGCCTTGTACCCGGCAACCATCGAAGCGACGGCAGCGTTTGGTGTGAGTGCCGAAACGTCAGCCTTGTTTATAAATTCAACTGATGAACCGAGCACTTCATTTGCGCGAGTGTCGACACAAACTTGAGTTCTGGTGTACTGAACGCCAGAGTTTTTTACCATCGCCGTTGTCACTCCGTTGATGACCGAAGCGTACTGCTGGTGAGAGTGACCGCCGTAGACGGCAGCAACGCCCTTTAGTTTGTTGGAAAAATCAATCAGTGGACCGGATGCTTTGCCATTCAGGTTTTGATTCCAACCCTCGTGAACTAGTGCGACAACCATGTCCGCACCTGCAGCCTTGGCAGCTTCCACGGCCTTCTGGGCCTGGGTGAGACTTGCCTGAATCACTATCTCATTGGTCTTACCCGCGTAGGTAAAGTCAAGGTTGCCAGGGAAAATCTGCTCAACTGTTTGCGAAGTATTGATTCCAATTACACCAACCTTCACGCCGCCGCGATCAACAATTGTGTAGGACTTGGCTCGTTTTTCGTTCGAAGCCTGAAGACCCTTGAGACTGCTGTAGTTACTGGCGACCCACTGGAAATCCGAGTAACGAATTATGTGACGCAAGTGTTCGGTGTCACGGTCGTGCTCGTGGTTACCGAAGACCGAAGCATCCAGCCCCATGCCGTTTAGGGCTTTTATGGTTGGTAGCTCTGCGAACTGAGATGAGATTGGAGGCGCCGCACCAATGTTGTCTCCGGAAGAAAGTGTGAGAGTTGCCTTAACCAGTTTTCGGTCAGCATCAAAAGCTGAGGCCATAACGGCAGCACCAATTCCGCTTCGGCTCGCTTCAATTGCTCCGTGAAAATCACTGAACTGTAGAAGCTGAACACTCTTCAGGTCGGATGAAGCAAGACTCTTGGCCGTGAATTTGCCGGCTGATTCTGTAGCGGATGAGAATCCATATTCGTTTACTGCCTTCACCGTGATAGTCATTGGGTCTGCATCTAACACTGGCAGTTCTGCACTTCGAGCTGAGCCATCAACGATTATTGGACAACTTCCAGGACCACCTGAGATCACGTAGTTCGTGATTTCTGGCGAACCCTTGGCTCCGCGCCAATAAACTTTAAAGCCACCGGTTGCCTGGCTAACTGTCACCTTGATTGGCGCAGAAGGGACCGCGTAAGTCTCAGCAGAGACAGCGGGGGTGCTGAAGATGCCAGCACCCAGTAGAAGAGCGGCAGATGCCGCGATGCCGAACTTCAGTCGACGTTGGTTTAGTGAGTTCATGAGCATGAACCTACTCTTTAAAAGGTTCACCAATTTAACCAATGAGTGAAATCAAATCAACCTCTAGGTGAACGTTAGATTTAGTGCAATTTGTGCCGGCCGCTTAAAACGACACTAATAAAAAAGGCCGCAACGGTTTGGTATAGTTGGAGCGTCGCTTTTGATTTGCGACAACTAATCCCCCTTTTTGGAGTTTTGATGATCGGCGTGCGCGACCTCGAGATCCGAATCGGTCCAAGAGTACTTATGCACGGAGTCAATTTTCGGGTGGATAAAGGCGACAAAGTAGGCCTCGTTGGTCGCAACGGCGCTGGGAAAACAACTCTCACCAAAATACTGGCCGGAGATGGTCAACCTTCTCAGGGCTTTGTAGATCGTCAAGGGGAAATCGGATATCTTCCTCAAGACCCCCGCAGCGGAGACCCTGAGCAATTAGTCCGAACCAGAATTTTGAACGCCAGGAACCTTGGCGACACCCTGGAGGGCATGAACAACGCTGGTCTAGAAATGGGAAGCGACGACCCTGCAATCTCTGCGGCAGCCATGGTTGCCTATGCCAAGTTTGAGGAACGCTTTCAAGCCGCCGGGGGTTACGCCGCCGAAGCTCAAGCTGAAGCCATGGCAGGAAGCTTGGGAATCAAAGGGCCAACCCTAGACCAGCCCTTAAAGACACTTTCGGGTGGACAACGAAGAAGAGTTGAGCTTGCGAGAATTTTATTCAGCAATGCGCAAACCATGATCCTCGATGAGCCTACAAACCACCTAGATGCCGACTCAGTCGTGTGGCTGAGGGAGTTCCTCAAGTCCTATAAGGGTGGGCTGATTATTATCAGCCACGATGTTGCCGTAGTTGAAGAGACTGTAAATCGCGTCTTCTACCTGGATGCCAACCGCACCGTAATCGACATCTACAACATGGGCTGGAACCAGTATAAAAAAGCTCGGGAGACTGACGAAGAGCGCCGCAAGCGCGAGCGCTCCATTGCCCAGAAAAAAGCCAGCACTCTGCAATTACAGGCTGCTAAGTTTGGAGCAAAAGCAAGCAAAGCAGTCGCCTCCAAGCAGATGGTGAGGCGTGCCGAGTCCCTGCTTGCGAATCTGGATGATGTTCGAGAAGTAGACCGCGTTGCAAAAATCAAGTTCCCAGACCCAGCACCTTGCGGCAAAACACCATTGATGGCCAAAAACCTGAGTAGAAGCTATGGCTCATTGGAGATTTTCACGGCCGTAGACCTCGCCATTGACCGCGGCTCCAAGGTTGTAATCATTGGCCTAAACGGAGCCGGCAAGACCACCTTGTTGAGAATTCTTGCCGGAGTCGATCAGCCGGACACCGGTGAACTGATTCCGGGACATGGCCTCAAGGTTGGTTACTTTGCGCAGGAGCACGAAACCTTGGATGTCAACAAAACGGTTCTTCAAAACATGCAGGATACTGCGCCTAACTTAGCTGACACGGATGCCAGAAAGGTGCTTGGTTCATTCTTGTTCTCAGGTGACGATGTCTCGAAGTTAGCCGGGGTATTGTCCGGTGGCGAAAAGACAAGACTTGCACTCGCTTCACTTGTAGTGTCATCGGCAAACGTACTGTTACTGGACGAGCCAACGAATAACTTGGACCCAGCAAGCCGTGAAGAGATCCTGGCTGCTCTAGCAAGCTTTAAGGGCGCAGTTGTGCTGGTCTCCCACGATGTTGGGGCCGTTGAAGCATTGAACCCAGAACGAGTGCTCATTTTGCCAGACGGCGATGAGGACCACTGGAACGAAGGCTATGCCGACCTGATTGCACTTTCCTAACCTACGAGGTTGCATACGTAAACTGATGAGGGTTCAATCAATAATTCTTGAAAGGGTCCCGATGGACCAGTCCTATCGAGAATAAATTCGAGAGTTTTTTACTGCGACCACGGCCCCGGTGAGCACTTAGAAATTGGTGTCTTTGTGGCCTCGGGTAAATTTATTCCGTGGAATCAAGTAGACGGTGCTTCACAAAAAGCGTTCCATCAAGATGGTTCGACCCAGGCAGAAAGAGAAATTCATATTCAGTGACCGGGTTGCTCCAATGAAGTGAAAATTTTAGCAGTGAATTTGAGCATTTTTTCTAAGAAATCTTTAGCCGTTGGCATCACAGCGGTAAGCCTCCAAGCTCTGGAGCTTTATAAGTCAAAAACATTGCTGGCATCAGGGGAACGTCGACCATAATCAGCTGATTACTGGACTCCGTTGGAGCTGGGTGATATGTCAAGCCTTCGTAGTAATTGAGCGTTTAGGGCAACTAGAAGCGTTGAAAGTGACATCAATATCGCCCCAACTGACATCGGCAGGATGAAACCCACTGGCGCAAGAACATAACTCTCGATCACGTCTCAGTGAGCGTCCGCCACGATAAACGTCATGCCGCCGAATGCGAAAACTGCAAGGCCTCTGAATCGAAAATCGACCACTTCCAGCGGGACATTCGATTGAGTGGTGAACTCACCGAGGAACAGATCGCGTCACTGTTGGCCATCGCCGATAAATGCCCCGTGCACCGAACCCTTGAACAACGTTCCCACATCAGCACAACTCGAGTGAGCTAGGGCGAGCTTCGGGCTAAGGGAAGCTGCTCGTTACTTCAATGGTTGTTCAGATATGTTGAACCTACAAACAAATGAAAGAGGTCGTCATGAGTTTTGCTGAAGCAGTGAAGTCTTTTTGGTCAAATTACACAATGTTCAAGGGCCGCTCACGCCGCACAGAGTATTGGTTTATCCAGCTTTTTCTGATTATTACTAACCTTGCCGCGGCAGCTATTGATTTAGCGCTTATGGAAGGCGACGTTGATCGGTTTATCGCAAACGGTGGTGGTGGCATCGTCGGCCTAATCTGGATTCTTGTCACCATCCTTCCTGCTCTAGCGGTACTTGTTCGGCGTCTTCACGACACTGGCAGGAGTGGTTGGTGGGCATTGATAGGGCTTGTCCCCCTCGTTGGAGGCGTTGTCCTGTTTGTGTTCTCCGTCTTGGACTCAACCGCCGGGGAAAACCAGTACGGGACTCCGGTGAAGTGACGGACCTAACCGGACTGTAACGGAGTCTGAAGCTTAGGTTTTGGTTAGTGGGCTGTGAGTTATCAAGGGCCAATCTCAAGAGATAATGCTCGAGGGCGGTGCACCTGGCCAGAGGTCTACCCCCATATCGATCGTCGTACTCTAAGTCAACTCCAACTCCGCAGTAGGCTGCAATAAATACAACTTAGGGAAACTTTGAAATACTTCAGTCTCGGCATAGTGATGCTGTTGACCTTGGCAGGATGCGTATCCCCTGTCGATAGCTCGAACTCCGCGCAAGTGACCAAGCAAACAGAGCCTGGGCAGTCAGAATCGACGCGCCCTACTGGCACCAGCGGCTATCTACCCGGCACTTACTTGCCTGAGCACTGCGATGGCGTTGACCCCGGGGCAATCCCGGTCTTTGAAACTTTGATCAGTGAGCTTGATGCCGAGAACTGCGTTGCGCCATACACCTCCCAAATCAACATGGTTGGAGCCGAAGTGGTAACCGCCGAGTCAGCCGGCCCCGACC
>Ga0222669_1000118_pt1 | contig 28918 bp, 48 predicted proteins | sample AntAcemetagen730_FD_179848 | JGI IMG/M metagenome (GOLD analysis project Ga0222669, IMG submission 179848) | Saline water microbial communities from Ace Lake, Antarctica - #730 | ecosystem: Environmental > Aquatic > Non-marine Saline and Alkaline > Saline | place: Antarctica: Ace Lake...
TCCGCAATCGTTCTGTGCTTTCTAGCTTAGGCGTTCGCACGCTCTCCGGCTTACGCGGAGACGTAGCAATTCCCACCGTCGCCGGTGGAGCGACTGCATATTGGCTCAACGAAAAAGGTGAAGCTACCGCTTCGGATCAAGCATTCGGGCAAATCGGAATGACTCCCAAGCGCCTAGTCGGCAACACTGCATACAGCAAGCAATTGCTAACGCAGTCCAGCATCGGCGTAGAGGCATTTATACGTGATGACTTGATGACAGCCTTGGCACTTGCTAAAGACCTTGCTGGCATCGCTGGCACTGGGGTGGGCGGGCAGCCTAAAGGCATCATGAACACGACCGGCGTTGGCTCTGTGACGTTCGGCGCAACTGCAACCCGCGCAAAGGCAATCGAGTTTCAGGCAGCCGTCGCAACTGCCAACGCATCACGCGGATCGCTGAACTACCTTACATCGCCCGCAGTTGCTGGCGCATGGATGGGCATCACCTCCGAAGCCGGAACTGCTCAGTGGTTATGGATGGGCAACATTGACGAAGGTCAAGTCGTTGGTCGCCCTTGCCAGTCGAGCAACCAGATACCCGACAACAAGATGATCTACGGCAACTTCAACGATTGCTTGTTCGGCGACTGGGACGGCATGGACGTCGTAGTTGATCCTTACAGTCTCAAGAAGACTGGGCAGATCGAAGTCACAATCCAATTGCTGACCGATTTCGCTGTCCGCCACGCCGCCTCGTTTGTCGTGTCTTCGGACGCAGGCAACCAGTAACCACTGACCGACCACGCAGCATGAAAATCATAATCACTCAGCCGACAGTTTGCGGCGGTAATCACGTCTCCATTGACGACGTTATCGATGCAACTGAATCAGACGCTCGTATGTTAATCCGTATCGGGAAAGCGGATACATACAGCGAGCCGCTGCCTGCGCCGAGTGACAATGACGATCAGGGGCCTTTGATTCCATCCCGTATAGCAAAGGCCCCTCGCCGCAAAGTCAGTCGTTCAAAAACTTCAACCACAAAATAATCTAAGACCATGAGTATTCCTACTAAAGTAACATCGCTGACCAACGTGTCAGTTCTCCCCGCAGCATTGCGCACAGGCGCAGTGGACGGAGCAGGTATTGACCTTCGCGACTTCAATGGCCAAGTGGTCGTCGTCGTCAACAGCGGCAACATCACATCGGGCGCGACAGACTCGACGTTTCCGATTTCGCTGATGACCGGTGCTACCACTAGCATCGGCGATGCATCGGCCGCTACGCTCGACACGACCATCACAGCGACCAACGTCGGCAGCTTACAGACGGCCACCGTGGACACGCGCAAAGCCGATCGGTATTTGTTCGCGCGCTGCACTATCACCGGTGACTCAGATCCCGCGTTTCCGATCTCGATCAGCTTGATCGGATCACCGCAAACAGCATAATTTTCGTTAGGGGTAACGAGATAGTAAATACAGCGGAAGGGGCGCCTCGGAAGGGGCGCTCCTTTTTTGTGCAATAAAGACGCTTAAAGATTTATCTCAGTAGAACGCCTAGCTAGTGAACTCGTTTCCCTAGCGACCCCACAGCCCCGCAGTAATGCGGGGCTTTTTCGCGTCTTGCCATTTCAGCGGATCCAGTCCACAACTACACGCATGAGCGATTTTGACGACTTCTTTTCCATCGCCGCACCCGAGTTCTCGGCTGAGATGAACGATCCTATCAGCTTCGGCAGCGACACCGCAGCAAAGGTTGATTGCACGTTCGACAGCCTTGACATGCAGGTCGGATTCACGCGGCACGGCGACACCGAGAACGTGACAGCCCGCGCTGTCGTCGCGATGGCGTCCCTTGAAACCGTGCCCAAGCAGAAGAGCCGCGTTTACCGCCACAAGACACAGAAGACCTACTACGTCGTCAGCGTGAGCACGGACGCGGGACACGTAGAGCTGTCGCTAACCGAAGAGGGAGCGAAACGCGGTAATGGCTAAGGGTAAAACAGGCATCACGCTCGATGATAGCGTCTATCGCCGCAAGATCAAAGAGATGGCTAGGCGACTCAATATAGTTGAGCGCGACCTAGTGCAAGAGCAAGGAGCTTTACACGCAATCGATATGGCCAAACGCACGCCGCCGTTCGTGCGGTTCCCCGGCGGCAAGTCTATCGGCACGAAAGCTGATTACATTCAGGGCGTGGAAGCTATCCGGCGAGACATGCTCAATATCTGCCGCCCCAAAAAACCGGGGTTGATTGATTTTTGCAAAAAAACGTTTGGAATAGGATTTACCGATAGAGAGATACGAACCCGTAGCGGGCGCATAATCCGATACTCCTACGCTCGCATCGGGATGGATAAGCAAGATATACACCAATGGCACGAGCAGCACCGCAGACCATCAAGCGGGCGCACGTCCCACAAGCAGAGCATTGACACGATGTGGGTAGATGAGGACATGCTCGAAGATTACATCGCATGGCGCATCCGTGCCATCGGCACTGCAAAGGCGTCGTTTTTCGGGGCGGCAAAGAAGCTTGACCCGGGTAACAAGACGGGCGCGCCCGTATGGGTTAAAAAACACGTCGCCAAGTCTGGCGGCACTGGGCGAATCGTAGTTGATTCCAAAGGCCCGACAGCCACCTACTCAGCAAGCGCTGCGGGCATACAGGTTCCGCTGCGCAGCATCAAGCGGGTTACTAGCAATCGGCTGAAGTCTATGGTTAAGCGGATGAAAGACCTCGCTCGGCAGTCTGCAAAGAAATCAGGGTTTAAGTAGAGTTCTTGACTTTTCTTAATGTATCCATAAAACGGATACACAATGGCAGCAACATCCGAGCAGCAACTTTACAACTTCGAGGGCAATATGGAGGCATCGTTTCGCGCATGGCTACAGGCTAAAGCGCTCGAAACGACTGTATCGGAAGCCACCGAAACCGCCGACGACAACCTGATCTACGCGCAGTTCCAAGTCGGCACGAGCACCGAGCACGTGGGATACAAGGCCGACGGAACCACGCAGGAATACGATCAGTATGCCTGCGCCGTATCAATCGTTATACGCACACGCAGGCACTCAGAGGACGAGAGCTCAACCGCAAGCATCAACACGCTGCATCAAGAGCGCGTCGGCTTAGTCCGCAAGTGGCTTTCAGTCTCGCAGGCGCGCGGCGGGGGCAACCTCGAAGGCTTCCTTACTCTCTACGAGTTACAATTCCTCGTCCCGCAGGCTGCCGAATACGACGTTGAAGCCCCCGACACGGACATCACGACGCTCAACTTTGCAGGTCAATTTTCAATCTTGCCAAATGCGTGGCCTGTATCATGATTCTGGATACAACGCATTTTATAAACTCACAACCAACCACATAATACCATGGCTATTCCATTCCCATCAGTCGCTGATCTGCCCCAAGGCTTTGAAAGCGTCACCATTAACAGCGTAGCCTACAAGGTTGACGCCGTTTCTCTCGCCTCAATAGAAACCCGAGTCATTGAGCGCACCGACGCAAACGGTGACGCCGCTGATTTCATGATTCGCGTATCCGCTGGAAAGATCCAAGGATCTCTGACGCTGCAACGTGCCTTGACTACTACCGCTTTTCCGCCCGCTGGTGAAAGCTTCACTTACGACTACGATCGCAGCGGCACTGCCTCTACGCTCGTTACAACTGGCGTGACTAATAACCGCGACAAGGACACGTTCGACACTTTCGAGGTGCCCGTTCTCCTGCAAGCCTATCAAGCATAATCCCATGACCATCGAACTAACACAAACACGCAGCATTCGCGGGGTCTGGCAAAAAGTCGGCACCGTTCACACCATCTCCGACGGGGTTGCACAGCAGCTCATTGACGGAGGGTTCGCGAAGGAAGTAAAGCCCGCGCCGAAGCCCGCAGCCTCGGTAAAGTAACCAAACGACAACCGCTTTTAACCCTCGTTCGCCCAGTGCGGGCGGGGGTTTTTCGTAACCTATAATGCCAACCATAAACCAACTCAGCGAGCATTACACCGCAGAGCGCGAGCGCATCATTGAGGCTCGCCTCATGTCGTGGTCGTCTGTTTACGGCGTCTCATCTGTATTCGGAATATCGATACACCCGTTAACGATGCTAGCTTGGGTTGACCTCAAGGTGAGCGGCAACGCGTTTGTCAACGCAACCGAGCCAAGCGAGCCAGACGTGTTCGCTTATCTATGGAGAAACAGCACAGCATACGATTCCCGTAGGACAGTGAGCGCGTGGTGGGCTAAGCGCCGCGTCCGTAGGGCAATACGCCGCTCCGACCTAGTAGGCGTCCTGACAGCCGTATACGAGCACGTAGCGGAGGCATTCGACGAGTCACCGCAAACAGCAACCAAGGGCAGCGGCGTTCAGCGGAGCAATAAGATGCCAGCAATCGAGGGATGCGTTAGCGCGACTGACGAGCTGGCCAGCCGATACGGATGCACGCCGGACACGATTTGCAACTGGCCTATGAGTAAAATATTCCAGTGCCAGAAGGCGGCGCGTATTGCGACGGTGCCAGAGTATGACCCGCTTGAGCCGGACTCGCTGCGACAAATAGCAAGTGCGATCCTAGAAAAGCTGAATGAACCAAAGACCGAGGAAAACGAATAATGGCTCGTGAAGATATAACAGTAAAATTCAACCTAGACGATTCTGGGTTTAAGGGCGGCATCAAGCGCGCTACAGGCGCAATTAACGGTTTCGGCAAGTCCGCGCTCGGCGCAGCTAATAAGCTCGCTAAAATGGGATTTGCAGCCGCCGCTGCGGGCGTAGCGTTACTTGTCCGCAACGCTATACAACTCGGCTCTGAGCTTTCCGACATTGCCATATCTACAGGGTTTGCTACCGAAGAATTTCAGGTTTTCCGCGGCGCTTTGATCGAGGCCGGCGGCGACGCTAAAAGCATGGAGAAGGCTATCCTAATCATGCAGAAAGCCGTAGTGCAAGGCTCTGAGGGGTTGACTACCTACGTGCGAGCTTTTGAGCGGCTAGGGCTTAACGTTGACGACTTGCGAGCCATGAAGCCCGAGGATCAGTTCAAGACCATCGGCAAGGCCATTGCGGGAGCGGCAGATCAACAAGGCGCCCTGACGGCGGCAATCGAAATTTTCGGACAGCGCAACGCACCCCGCTTAATCGAGGTATTTAAGCGCCTAGACGAAGACGGCTACGGTAAGATGGCCGAAGACATTGAATCAGCATTCGGCATTATGAGCGCGGAAACTCAGGCGGCTCTCGATAAAGCAGCCGACTCGATTGAAAAGTTTAAAAGCAGAGCAACGATATTTGTAGGCGATCTAATTTCTGGCGATGCCGACGGTGCCGCAATTAAAGCCCTTGGCTTCAAACTTATGGCCGTGCTCGGTCGGTTTGGCGGGGGGCTAATTGACTTCTTAGTTGACGCAGCGAGCGGCATTCAAGCAGGCTTCGGAGCAGCATTTGACTTAGTATCTCTACGATTAAAATCAGGGATTGAAACAGCTATTTTGACCGGGTTGCTATTTCTTGCAGAGCTTAAAACTAAAGCTGCTGAGCTTAACCCTTTTGCAAGCGTTGAAGAAAGTTCGGCGGCAATGACTGAGCAACTTAATCTTGAAAAAAAAATCAATGCTATCCAGAAAAAGCGTGCTGAAGAAAATAAGAAAAGCTTTGCAGATTTATTCGCTGAGCGCGTAAACGGCGAATCAAAGGTTGCTGAGGAAAACGCAGCATTCTGGAATGCGAAAGCGGACGAGCAAGAGCGGTTGCTTGAGATTTCCCGCGCCGAATTCAAACTTGCTCAAGATGAAAAGGAAGCGGCTCGCAAGGCTATCCGTGACGCAATGGCCGATGGAGGCGATCTAGAGCGGCAAAAAAAGCTGATGGACATGAAGCTTGCCGCGCTCAAAGCGGAGACGCGAGGGGAAGACGCATTGGCTGAGGCACTAAGAAATCGAATAAAACTAGCCGAGCGCATACTCGAAATAATGAATAAAACTGGCGCGACCAAGCGCGAGGCGACCATCATAGCAAACAAACAGATCAAAGCTGAGTTATCAGGAGGTGGCAGCAGCGGCGAATCGACTGGCAGCAGTGAGGGCAATTCAACAGGCGGCTCAACGGGTGGCAGATCCAACCAACCAAGCGACATCGTGCGCGGCAACATCAGAACAGGCCGCATTACGAGTGTCGGATTGGGCACCCGTGAGTCACGCTTCGGGCCTACGCCCACGATGGACGAGCGCGAACGCGCTGCAGGTCTCACCCTCGCGGGGAACAACACCATGCGCGGGCGGGCATCAACTGGCGCGGGCGGCAAGGCTGGCGACGAGGGCGCAGCAACTGGCAAGGCCGACAATCTACCGCAAGAGCAATTATCAGTTCTTAAATCAATAGAATTGGAGATAAAGAAAAACCCATGAGCATACCATACACCCACGGCGATTTTACGACGCCTCGCGCGACAACCGACAGCTACGTCGAATATCCATTTATTGAGCAGGGCGATAACGCTACGAAAATATACCACCTCGTTTGCAAGGTTAACCGTGCAGACTACGCACCGCTCGCACTCGATACGACGATGGCAAGCGCATCAAATGCCGATGTCATCGCCCTACCGTTTACCGCTGATGCAGCCGCTTATTACGTCGGTGACACGACCCCGCAATCGATCGATGGCGCAATCGTCCAGTTTGAGCGAATCTTTTCCAACATCCCGGTTACCCGCAATAACGTATTCGGCGGCACCTACGCGTTCACCTATCCCGGCGTCAGGGCTGACTCTACCGACGGCACCGTCCGCACCGTCAGCTCACCGTCAACCGCATCGAACGTCACGTCACTACCAGCCACCAACACGGTTACGGTGGGGGATGTCATCGCTTACAGAATTAACAGCACTATCGGCGCGATTACGCTCAGTGTGCAAGGCATGGCACACGCATTGCCTGGCACGACAACGAGCGTCGTCAAGATCCCCGCGATTAACATCGGGACAACCTTTGTTGACGGGACATTAACCGAGCTGACCATTCAGCCGCGTGCGCAGAAATCAATACCTAGCGGATCGGTAATAGATTACACTTACTACCTGCCCGGCGTTACGCCGGGTATCACCACCTTTGACGATGTCGATGAGACTGATACGTTCACCGCATTCTCGGCACGCACTGGCGAGTCCGTCAGCACGCTAGACGTTAACACGATCCCCGATGGAGTGACCTACCAGGCGCAAGTCACGGCGGGCGAATACTTAGTCGTAGCATCCGAAGTGACGCGCTTCCGGGGCAACATCATTCAGCGGGCCGATGTGAAAGTGAGGGCGCTATAATGGGCAGCATCAAGGAAGTCACGAGCGGATCGCTCGCCAAAAACAACAAGCTCAACGAGGTAATTCGAGCGATCAATGCGCTGAACGGAATGACCGTAAGGGAGGGCTCATCTACGGAATCGCCGAAGCTCGTAGTAGGCGACGCGAAGGTGGAGCTTATAACTACAGCGGGAGGTGCGGGAGGTGCGGGAAGCGAGTCCATTGATGTAATATGGTGCATTAACGGAGTCCCGACAAACGGAACCGTAGTAGGCACGATTGGAGACGCCGTATAATGCCAACTGCAACATCATTTAATGCACTAGGAAGTGGCAACGGGTTTTCGTTTTGCTTGGATAAAGTTGACGTTTCTGATTATGACAATATTTCACCGTGGACACTTAGTCAGGCTTGCGCTATCTACTGGAATCTAAACGCAATAATAGGATTTTTTAATATAGTTGATGTTGATACACTGGAAAACGTTCCAATTAATGACGTTCGAATCGGAGATGATATTCGCTACAACTCTGAAAATGGTAATGAAACAAGCGATGACTCTGATTACTCAGAAGTGGTGCCAACACAGAGGGTTTGCAATTCTAGCCGGACGGGAGAAAAAGACACTGAATTAGGAAATGGATTTAATGATTCAAGAATATCTGCTAGATTGGAAAGCAATTGCATTGTTAAATATTATGATGGGGACACATCTGACGAGGACAACTTTTTGGGGTATGGAATGAAAATTGACTCTATTGCTCAACCACTTGGATTTGCTTACGGTTTTGTAGTAAATAGTGGTTCTCAGTTTGCTCACACAATTATCACAACGTTTTACAAGGCTACTGATTACGGCTCTTTAGCACCTTACATAACAGTGTCAGAAGTTACTTTTAGCGGAATACCTTTGCTCAAATTAAAAATTGAAACGGGTTCTTCTGGATTAGGCTCAGACATTACCGACCTAGAATTTTACACCTACACCACTTAACCCACCCACACCACTGACGGCGATACGGGATGGGGAAGCATTACCACGAGCCAACAAGGCGCAGTCAGTCCAGTAATACATATCAAGAGCGAGGCGTCTACGGAAGTGCTTTTCGCCATTGCGCCGCAGTAACCGCAAGATTGACATTTGCCGCCGTATCCGTTTTATGGATACACAATGGCAATCGACCTTTACATAAACACCGAAGCCCGCAGCCTCGAAACTGCAATCGTGACAGGCACCAAGCGGCCAACTGAGTCCGCCCGAATCCGCGAGTTCGTGCAGGGTGCCGATCAGGACTACATCTTGCACCTGATCAATACCGACGGTAGCTACGACAGCCGCAGCGGTGACGCAGCCGTAGCAATGCGCGTAGGCGTGTCTGTGCGGGGCGGCACCGCCAAGACTGGCAAGTTCACCCTGACCGCTGGCGCAATCACCTCAGAGGCTATCAGCTTCGGCGCGTCGGCCTCTGCACTTGAGGCGGCGCTCAACCGCATGAACTCCGGCGCAGGGCCATACGGCGACAAGGTGAAGGCGCAGAAACTCGGTGACGGCATGTGGCTCATTATCTTTGACACCGCTGGCGCTCAAGATGCGCTGGCCGCCGAAAGCCTAAACCTATTCCCTGAGTCTGGCGTCATCCCAAACCTCTACGTGACCGGCACATCAACCATACGTTGCCAGCAGATCATCCGCGTAGCCCGTCAGCCCGCAATCTACAGCGAGACATGGACAGCAGCGGGCACCACGTTCACGGGCACGCTCGACGCATCAACCGCCCGCGTGGCGCAACTGCTCAACGACGACCGCAGCGCTCAAGTCGTGTTCGAGGTCAAGGCCGACGACACCATCCTTTGCTCCGTCCCTTGCCGCATCCTGCCCGCCGTAGCCGACACTAGCTCATTCACCGGCGCAAGCCTTCCGACCTCTGCAACCGAGGCTTACGTGACCGCAGCCATTGCAGGTAGCCGCTCGCTGATCGGCAATACGATATTCGTGGCTAAGAATGGCACCGACACCCGCACCGGCCTCGACCCTCACGACATCCGCAAACCGTTTCTGACCGTCAACGCAGCGCAGGCAGTGGCGGTGAGCGGCGACACTATCATGGTGTTTGCTGGCGACTACAGCGCAGAGACCGCGCTCGGTGGCGTGGACGGCGTCTACTATCAAGGTCTGGACGGCGCAACGTTGCCAGCGTTTAACGTGGTGACTGGGATTACTATTTACGGCAGCGGATTGGCGCAGTCGCTCACTTGCAATCATGCCAGCGCGGTGATGAATTTCGCGCGGATGGATGCGGTTACTTCTATTACTTGCTCTAGCGGCGAGCAAACCGCTGGCAACGCGGGCACTTATATTGAGTGCAACGGCGGAATCCAGGCAGCAGGTAATGCTGGCACTTCTATTTATTGCTCTAGCGGCGAGCAAACCGCTGGCAACGCGGGCACTTATATTGAGTGCTACAACGGCGAGCAAACCGCAGGTAACGCTGGCGATAATATTGTTTGCTACAACGGCGTGCAGACAGCAGGTAACGCTGGCGATAATATTGTTTGCTACAACGGCGTGCAGACAGCAGGCAACGCAGGCACTTCTATTTCTTGCTCCGGCGGAGTGCAAAACGCAGGCAACGCAGGCACTTTTATTGCTTGCAGCGCCGGCGTGCAAACAATCACTCGCGCAAACTTCACCTCAACAGACCGCCCCGTCAGATTGTCAGGATCAGGCAGCCTCACCATCACGGGCCGCATCGAGTCCACCCAGTCAAACGGTGTGATCGTGGACATCTCAAATAACTGGAGCGGCACACTCAACGCCGTCGACTGCGACCTCACAGCCACAACCGTCGGTGGCGACGGCGCAACCATCGGCATCAATTACGGCACTGGCGTCACGGGCAATGTGCAGCTCAAGAACTGCACCATCATCACGGCCAAGAACGGCAGCGGCACCGCCAAGAGCATCGACGCGCCATCAGCACAGACCGTCTACGTGCAGGGCTCGCTCAACCAAACACACGCGGTTGATTCCGACATCACGCTGGCAGGCGGCGCTGCGATCACCAACACCGCATTCACCGTGTAGCCGACCGCCGCGAATCACTTTGACAAAACGTATCCATAATCCTAATACACTACCATGAGCCAACTTCCCGCACTCACTGCCAACGGCAGCACCACACCAATCGCCGCAAACGGCGCTTACACACTCTCCGCGGCTGGCACGTTCGACAGCGCGACCGTAACCATGCAAGCGTCATGGGACGGCGGCACCACATACCACGACTTGACTGACTCCAACGGCACGGCGTTTGCAGCTACGGACAACAAAGCCGAGAACATCGATGTGGCAAAGTGCCTGTTTCGCGCAACCATGACCGACGCAGGCGGTTCTTCCAGCGTGATCGTTTCAATCTCAACCTTCCGCGACCTCCGCTAATGCCAGTGCAGCCCATAGTCCGCAGCATCGTCCGCCCGACAGTCACCGGCATCGTCCGAAGTTTCGGGCAGCGGGCAAGCCCACTTGACGCCTACCCCGGAGCAGCAGGAGCATACTCCCCGATGGCACTGGCGAAAGATTTTGCGTCAGGCTCGCCTACAATTAACGCACAGCGGAACAGCGACGAAGCTCGACGAGATTTTACTTATCAAGAAATCATAAATGGAGACCTTGCTACATGGTCTCAATCGGGCGGAGCGTGGATTTTTATTTATTACGACCAATCTGGAAATACCAATAATTTAGTGCAAGCGACTCGATCTGCGCAGCATCAAATAGTTGCTGCGGGTGTGCTGCTCACACAGCAAGAAATGCCTTGCGGGGTTTCCACGGGAACCAGTTTCTACGACTTTGAGACAACCGTTTCTTTGACTGGAGCGTTTTCTGTTTTTTCGGTGGTAGAGTATGGGGTAGGAGGAAACGGTACATTGTTAGGGGCAACGGGGTCACCTAACCCTCGACTTCGCGCAGTAGAAACCTCGGGAAATTGGGAAATTGTTAATGGCGATGGAACAGTTAATATCAATGTAGGTTACTCTAATGATCGCCGTAGGCTTTCGCACATAAGGACAGCAGCAAATGTAAATAACGTCAGAACAGGAACTTTTTCTAGGGGAACCGCGTCGCTTTCTGGCACGTTTTCTTTTTCCCGTGCTTTTTCCCGAAATAATGGGTTTGATTCTATTGATGGAAAAGTTCAGGTCTTAATAATTTACGCATCTGATCAAACGTCAAACCAAGCGGGGATTGATGCAAAACTAAATGCTCTATTAAAAAAGCCTAAGGATGTTTTTATTATGTTAGGTCAATCAAATATGGTTGGGCGTAATGTAGATGGGACATCAGCAACAACTCGTGCAAACGATGGTAACCTCCTTGAGCAACGAAATTTAGGGGGCAGTGACGAATTTTATGGCAGATTTTTAGATTATTACCCGTCTGGCTCAGTTACAGGATTCGGCCCTAATGTTGGATTATCTCGTTATCTCTATGCCACTCACGGCAGTAGGAATATAAACATAGTAAGATTTGCCATCGGAGGAACATCTGTTGCGTCATTTTTAGCCGAAAGCCGCAGACTACTAGACCCCCAAGACGACTTGCCTCCAGGTGACGCGGATCAGTGGGCTTCAATGATTGCTTATGTTAATGCAAGGCTTGCCAAAATACAGGAAGATTCTGGCTCTTCCGTTCGTATTTATTTCGTGTGGTTTCAAGGCGCAGAGGATTCAAACTACACGGGTTCAGAAGGAGGCTACACACAAGATTTAGCTGGCATGTATCAAACGCACCTTACTCGCTTACTTGAAGATTTACGCGCTAATGTAACAGGGGCAACTTCCGCCACTCGCGCTATTATTATACGGTCACCTGATTGGAATGGTAATGGTGAGGGCGGTGGAGATAAACCAGGTCAGAATGAAGTCCGCGCAGCACAGGTGACCGTTGCAAATTTAAGCTCAGCTAATATCTGGGTGGATTCCGATTCTCCCGAAGGTGTTACAGCCACATGGGAAGACGCTAGCCATATAGATGCCGCGACTCAAGAGCGTCTAGGTATTGCTACCGCAAAAGCTTGGATCAATAATTCAAACGGATAATTTAAGACCATGCCAAACCAATCCAACACGATTCAAATCCCGAACAAATACGCGAGCTTAATACTGGTAGGATCGCTACTATTTTTAGGAATGGTATCGATCTACGCAGGCACCGAAGCCCGCGACCTCAAAAAAGCCGTGCAGGCAAGCAGCATGGCAGACGAGCGACAAGACGCGACGATTGACGCGATACTGCAAACGCAAGCGGACGGCAAAAAGGCCACCGAAAAACTGACTGATGCCGTGATCGGGCTGACCGTTGAAATCGCCAAGATACCGCGAGACAACCAATGACCGACCGCATCATCACCGCCGTACTTGCTGTATCCGTAATCCTGATACACTGCGCAGGGTGTGCGTCGCGACCACTTCCGACGCCGATGGCAACGGTTGATATTTACGTGACCGACGATGGATTCTTCGTGATCACCGAGCGCGACTCTGACGAGTCTATCGCCTACAGATTTAACGTCACAGATATCCACCCAATCGAACCGCCAACACCAATCCCAACGCCATGACACTCCGAAACATCACAACCCTTTTTACTGTATCCATAATCCTGATACTGGGCGCAGGTTGTTCGAGTGTCGGACTCCAGAGCAAGCGCATTTTCCAAGACAACGTCGCCGCGCCCGTGGTCAAGGAGGTTACCGAGGACATCCGCCAAGCCGCCGACTACTTGTCAAAAGCCGTAGAACAGCCCGCAGAAGCAAAGGGCGTAGCGATAGACCTCTCGCAGCGTGTAGGCTCTCCTGAGCGTCCTATCCTCGCAGCAAACGACGTTTCCGCCGCACTGACCAAAGGTAACCGCTCACACGAGGATGATCTAGCCGACTTGATGGCATGGCTCGACAAGCGCGAAGGCACGGCACTGGAAGGCACTGGACTGTCGCTATGGGGCGCAGGCGGCTTTGTCGTCGTGCTGCTGATCGTCGTCGCTTGCGTGCTAGTGCCTGCGCTAATCCCGCTCGTCATACAGCTAGTGCAGACCATTGCAGGCACATCGCGAGCCGTGCTAAAGCAGACAGGCGCGGCCATGGTGTCGGCGATTAGCGAATGGGAAACCGAAAACCCGACCGAAGCCGAAGAACTAAAGGCGATACTGTCGCGCAAGATGGACACCAAGAGTAAGACGATCGTCAAGAAGCTCAAAGCTGGCCATCTCTAGTGCCAGCGCCCACGCAGCGACAACTGCACTGGTATTGTGCTAAACAGCACCTCAAATCACGCCGCCTGCGACTATGCCTACACGAGCTAGTCAAGGCGGTTTTTCCGTCGCTGCGGTTGCCGCTGTGACTTACAGGTTTTTCTCAATCCGCGCCATCTCCGCAATCCGCGACGGCTTATCAACCACAAACCAGAACGCCCGCGCAGCCCGCACGAACGCGCCGATCCACGCCCACGTCACGACAGCCGAGAACTGCATAGCCTCGCCCGCCGTGTTTTCGCCGGTGAACACCAGCTCGATGCCGTCTAGGGTCAGCGCGAACTTCGGCACGTTGACGCGCCGGAATCTGTATTTGTGCGCTTCACTCATGTTCGCCCTCCGCGTCTAAAATCGCGTCAATGTCAAACCGGCTCCAGCAGTCCAACCGATCAAGGGAGTCGTCGCTTTCGCTTAGCAGCCAGTCCAGCCGCGCCCGCTCAGCAGCAAGATCAGCCTCGGCGGCGTGCATGCGCAGCTCGATCTTGCGGCAAAACGCGGCGTTGATCGTGTGCCCATAGCCGCGCCCTTCGTCGATGAGCTGGCGGTCGGTCAGCGGTGTGGTGGTTGGTGTGGTGGTTGGCGTGCTCATAGTGCGCAATCCTCCATTGCTGCCGTCAGGGTTGCAAAAGTGGCCTCTGCCTCTCGCAATGTCTGAAACGACCAGCCAGCGCGCCCCCACAACGTAGACGAGGGGTAAGACTCCGTTCCTTTCAGTGTCTTCTTGCCGACTGGCCAAGTGTAATCGGCCTTTGCTCGTTGGATCGTAATGACCTCGTAGCTGCAATGCCCTGCGCCCTTGCTTTTTCGGTATAGCGCATGCCCTGCGGTGCGCGTGAGTTGATCGTAATCAAAGCCGTCGTGGCGAATGTGAGTAGGTAGTTTCATAGTGATTCGAGAATCTCCTTACTGTTAGTGATTGCGTGCGACATTGCGGCTTTCCACCCTGCGCGGAAGTGCTCTTCGCGGGGAAACGTATACGCGCCCCCATTTGAGTGAGCATTCCACGCTACATCAATTGCGCACGGCGCAACGTATGCGCGGATGCGGCAGTGGTCGGGGTAGTTCCTTTGTGTCCATGCGGTGCGCACGTCAACGGCGTAGTGGCTACGGGGTGCGTCAAATCCGCCAACCCATTGACTGCGTGAATCCACCATGTAATATTGCCCTTCTGACTCGGGGATGTCTTTGCCAAATCCCACATACGCCAGCCACGGCGCCAGCTCCGGGCAGCCGGCTGGCGCGCGGCACGGGTCAAGCTCGGTGACGGTGAAGCAGTGCTGCAATTGCAGCAAGTAACTGTCGTTAAACACCTGATAGGGATTTAAGCAATTAAACTTAATCGCCAAGAGCCTAAGCTCAATATAATCAAGGTCAGGGCCCATCTGAAAATATAGGGATTCGCCAGCCTCCGTAAGTCGAAGTGCTTCACCTGTGCTGGCGACTAGCGCGTATGTTTTGATTGTTTCGTTTTTCATAGTCGTGTGTAGTTGATTTATGGATACGCTCACAGGCCCGCCCGCCACGACATGACCACGACTATAAGCGCAGCAGCAGACGGGGCGAGTAGGCACGCTGTGAGCGCGTAGAGTGCGAGTGCGTAGATCACGCGAGCTCCGCTCTCCTAGCGCGCGCAGTGCGGCAGTAGATGCTTTGCGGATGGATGCCGAGATCGGCAGCGACGGCAGACGGACGCTCACCGTTGCCGACGCGGATCATTGCGGCGTCAACCGTGCTGGAGTCGGATCGGCTGCGGTTGCCGTCGCAAATGTCGCCAGTCCGCATCATTGTTTCCATCTTGAGCTTGAGTGAGTTAGCGTAATCCATGCAGTGGGATTCGCGGGAGTGATTCATGTGAAGCATAGTTCGTAGTGGGTTCGGTGTGGTGCTCGTCGGCTAGGTTAGCCAGCTTGGAATAATTGCTTTTACGGATGGATTATAGTCGTTCCTTTCGTGATTCATAAAATCCGACATAAGGTCAACCATTCGGTCAAATCCCTCTTCGGACAATTTTGTTTTTCGCTGTAGGTTTTTCAGCACCGCTTCGTCGGCTTGAGTGCTCACGACATCAATGTCAACGGAACTAGTCTGACCAAATCGCCAAGACCGGCGCACGCATTGATAATACTGCTCGAAGCTGTGAGACGGGAACACGGTTTGATGATTACAGTGCTGCCAATTGTGCCCAAATCCTGCCAGCTTTGGCTTAGTAACCAATGCTTTTATCTCGCCTCTCCGAAATGCTTTAAGCTTTTCCTCTTTCACTTCGTCAAGCTCCGATCCGGTAAGCTCAACTGATCCCGGTATCATGTCAGTTACGATCCTTGATTCCGCGTTAGTTGACACCCATGATACTGACGTAGTGCCGCGATCAACGACTAATTTAGCGGCAAGCTCGCACCGCTCGTTGATAGTCCTAGTCCTTGCTTGCCGTTGCTCTAATAGTCCTACCGCCGGGAGGGCGAATAAGAACCCATCCGCTACGGTTTCAGATTTTACTAGGTGCAAGTTTTCGCGTAGCTCTGGCAAGTCGTATCCAGTGTCGTCATACCCAAGGTCTGATGGCTTACGAATAGCTCTAGCCCATGAGCATACCCATCTCCAAAACTCCTCTTGAGAGTGTCCTTTGAATCTCATCTTTCCGCCGAATGACCTAGATCCTCCGCGTGCCTTTCCGCCTGAACCGCCAATAGCCATACTTCCATCGTCCGATTTGAAAAACTTTTTAAGCATATCCATATATCCGAAATGCCCCAAAGCCTCAGAGCTAGTTCCCAGCTCTATATAGTCATTCGGCGATGCTGTAGCGGTGCATAGTAGCCGGTATGACATTTTCCGCATAAATGCGGTTACCTCCATCTTGGTCTTACCTTTTACGTTTTTAAGGATGCTGGATTCGTCGCAAACGCATCCTACAAAATCTTTTGAGTCGTATTTATGAAGTTGCTCATAATTGGTTATGACTATCTTGCAATCTGGTAAAACTCCATCACGCGCTCTCTCGGCTTCGATCCCAAACTTTTCGGCCTCTTCTACCGTCTGCTCGCTTATAGATAGAGGAGTCAATACCATTACGCGCCCGTTTGTTTTCATTGCGATGTTTTGCGCCCATACCAATTGTTGAACTGTCTTACCTAGTCCGCAGTCCTCGAAAAGCCCACATCGTGCATTAAGAACAGACCATTGAACTAGGGACTTTTGAAAGTCCTTTAGATAGTCGGGAACGAACAGGGCATCAAATCCACCCTCCTTTGCAAATTGAGTTTTGCCGCCTATAAAAATGTCGAAGCTCATAGTGCTAGATCCTCCTGGTTCGACTGCGACTTAACCTCTTGCATGTTTTTAATGGCTTGCTTGAAATAACTCTCCTTTAGCTCAAATCCTATGGCTTTTCGGTCATTAAGAACCGCGCCAAAGCACTCCGATCCGACTCCCATGAATGGAGTCATTACTATTTCGCCTGGGTTGCTCCTTAGCACAACGACTCGCTCAATCACGTCCAACTGTAACGGGTGAACGTGTCGCTCGTCGTCCGGGTCTTTGCTCTCCTCGTATGGCAACACCTCGCCGATTCGGATGTCATCCCAAATGCTAGATGCGTAGTTTCTCCAAATAAAATGAGAGAAGCGGTTCTTTTTCTGATCGCCTACAAATCCGCGCCAATCCAATGCTTCGGTAGGGATTTTGTTTGCACCGGCGTATCTATGCAATCCGGTAGGATACGATACAGGCACGGCGTTTTCGCCCCGCTTGCGGAACTCCAAAATGTAGTCTGCGCCCGCAACCGTAGTCAGCGTAGCATCGTCGCAAATCTGCTTATGCGCGAGGCCTTTTGACATCGTGCGAAGGCGCACGGCTAGAGGCTCCTTCCATACGGCGCGGCGTGTCCAAAAGTCAAACCCTAGCTTTTCATGTAGCCGGATAATGTCGCCGGGGAAGTCTTTGTATCCGCCGATAGTGGCAGAGCTTCCAGACTTAGGAGTGTCCATGCAGTGGACTACAGTGAATCGACCCGGCTTTGTCGTCCTCGCGATCTGCGAAACTACGTATTCGTAATGCTCAAAAAACTCTTCGTAGTTGTCGCAATTGCTAAGGTCGCGAGGCGACGAAGAGTATTGATACATTCCGCAAAAAGGCGGAGAATATACTGACAAATCGACTGAGTTGTCGGGTAGCATTTCCATTCCGTCTATGCAGTCGGAATGGTATATTGACCAGTTTTCGCCGTGTGCCTCATTTAGCACGTTTCCTGTTTCTCGTTCTTTTTCCATATTTCGTAGTTTCCTATCGTGTGTGTTCGTCGCGTTAATCGCTTCGATACCAAGACTCTGGACGGCGTTGTGCAGGTCGTCAAGTCTTTTTTGTGCATATTTATTGATTATTTACTGATAGCTAATATCCAGCCCCAACGCTTGCGCGACTACGTGCTCAGCCAACGCACCATTAGAGTGCGCCCATCCCCGCAGCATGTAGACGGCATCGACGCAGAGCAGCTGCGCGATCGACAGCCGCATATACTGCGCGTGGGTGACCGCAGAAGCGCCGTCGTAGTTGACCGCTGGGTCGATGACCGCGTAGCCTAGCTGCCGCCACTCGTAAGCAGAAGAGGCGAACGCGGGGCGATTGTGTAGCGGGATGCCCGTGATCGGGCCGCTGATGTAGATGATGCGTGTTTTCATAGTGTTTGTTAGAATGAAATGCTCACATTCGTGAACACCCATATAATTATTTCGATAAGTTTCCACACACCGAAGATTCCGAATATCGAAAGAATCGCTATAAACGTTCCGAGACCTGCAAACATGTTTCCGTCCATAATATTTTAGTAGTTGGTAATTTAATGAAATCACTACCCTTTGAAATTGACCCGAGCCTTCGGCATCAGCCGGCCTTCCCTCTGCGCCTCCATGCGCTCGCTGTCGCGGTCAGGCTCGCGCTCGATGAACGCGGGGCGGCCGTATGGGCTGAGGCGGGCGCAGTGTGTGGGCTGCTCGGTGGGGGGTGGCTGTTTGTCGGTCATAGTTCGTGTGTGTGTGTGTGAAAGTGTCCCCGCTTGCCTTATTGAGTTGCTGCACGGCGGGAGCGCGCACATCGCCGAAAGGCTCGGCCTTACCCTTAACATGCTTCGGGCTTCGATTCACTTTATCTTACGACCGTCTGGTCATGGCATGGCAAAGTGTCCACCAGCCGCGATCCCCCACACTTCCTCGCGGTGTACTGCATATAGGATTATCAGACCCTTCGGGGGGCTGCTGGTGGGAGCAAACGCAGACGGCGCGGTGTGCGCAGAGGGAAACAAAAACCTCGTCTGTGAATGCCCTGAAATTGATAAAGAACGTGCCGTCTTTCCGGCTGCCATGCCCCATCTACGGTTGAGGTTTTGCGGCGTCAAGTCCAGCCCTTGACTCGGGCTCGTGATGGTGTGAGCCGTCAGGCGATGGGAAGTGTTCGCCAGTGCGTAATCGTAGATGGCTTGCAGTGCTCGCCTGGCTCGTTTTCGACCCCTGCAATTCCGTAGCCATTGTATTTTCCTCGCTGGATTAAGTACATTTGCTCTTTGTAAAATCCGAAATTTAGCACTTCAAAAGCAACGCCCTTTGGGGGCCTACTTGACTTGATCGACTTCCAGCGATTTGGGGCTTTGTTAATAGTGTTCATGTTTTTAATATCCTGCATTCATTTCAATTAAACCAGATTTGCGACGGGCAACAGCGCGCTCTTCGCATTTAGCAAAAACTTTTTCCATTTTTTCTTTAGCAATTTTTGATGCCTCAACTGTTACGGCAAGCTCGCGACGTGCAACGCTTTCACGGTCGCGGCAGTAAGTTAGCGCAGCTTGGGCTTTTTGCACCAGCGCCTTATCTTTGTTTTCGTTTTCTTCTGCTGTATTTACGATGTTGTCCATGCCCCCAACATGCGCCGACCTGCACACGTGTCAAACACTTGTGTGCATATTTATGAAATAAATAGTCGCGCCCTACTCAGCCGCGATTCCGCGCATCCGCAGAATCGCCGTCATTGCACCAGCCCGCTGACCAGCCAGCCTCGCTGCCAGCTTCCGCGCAGCCTTGACCTCGCTCGCCCGCTGCGCCTGGTAGGCTTCGAGGTCTCGGTCTATGTAGCCATCGATGACCGGCGGTAGTCCACGGTCGGCTCGCTGCTGCTTTCGCTCGGCGGCCTTCGTCGCCTTTTCCCTGTCGGTCATTCGCGGTCGTCCCATAGGAGGGCACTTTCTAGCGTGGTATGCGGCGCGTCAAGGCATTGTAATAAAAAATATGGCAATAGGGCTTGTATTCACAATCTGAATACGCACAGTGACAGATGCAAAGACGGTTTCGTAGTCGTTCTTCGTGTGTTAAGCGTCCCCACTAACTGAATAGGTGGGGGCGCTTTTTATTTTTCCCCGGGGACTTCTTCCTTAACCCTTTGCAGTTAATAGGAGCCGGGGTTCTTTTTTCGTATAAGGTATTGACACGCGGGCGATTCGCTGCATTTGTAGGAGTATCGAAACGACCTCGTAGCCTGCCAGCACGAAATATTTCCCGTCCAATGTGACACTTTAAAACCGAGATTTTGCTGGCAGGCGTCTCGGTTTTTTTGGTCTCAGTTTATAGGAGCAAGCGATGAGATCCATTAGCCCGAGTCCTACGGTGCAGTCGTCAACTCATAACTGGGGACTGCTTAATACGGATTCGATGACCGCTTCAGGAATGTCATCGCGTGCACTACCCTGCTATCATGCCTACTCATCGGGAACTGAGGCCAGCATCGGGGGTAGAGCGAAAAGCTTGGCCTCTTTTTTAAGGACAGCACGATTCTCCCATAATTCAAGGTTTAGGCTTTGGGGTATGGGGGAACCGTGCCCGTAGCCCGGCGCAGCATTTTTAATAAGGTTTGCCACGTAGCATCCCGCCACGTATCCAGAAACCAACTACACTACCACGAAACGACCATGAACGACCCCGACACGATCACACTAGGATTCCCTGACATCGAAATGCTGAAGACTTCGAAAGGCGGCTACAAGCGCAAGACGCTCGAATACATAGGCGTAAGCTGGCCACCGAAAAAAGGCTGGCCTGCCCGCATCGTCGGAAACGTGATTAAACTGTCCGCATACGAGGCCGCCCTACATGATACTGAAATTCCGTCAGGGAAGAAAAACCAGCAACCCGAGCCGAGGCACCCCGAAGCCCCGCGCTCACGTGGGGAAATGCTCACAGTCATTCAGCGGTGCCAAGCCGGGGACATTGATGCCCTCGGGATGCTGCGGATATTTGAGCACGAGACTGACAAAGCGATTTCGGCTGTTTTGGCTGACTCGTAAAATATGCACACAAGTATTGACAGACCTGCACGAACCCGCGCAAGGTGCAGCTACGAAAACACGACACGACTATGGAACCAAAAAAGCCCCGTAAAAACGCCAAGCCAGTCAACCCCGTAACCGGCATCACGGACGGCAAACTGCGCACGCTGATCAAAGGCAACCTGCGCCCAATCTGGCGCGACACGTCACGGCGCGTATTCATCGCGTCGATCCGTCGCCAAGAGCTAAACCCTGCGACTGGCAAAATGCGTTTCGTCATAGATTGCGCGGCCTGCTCCCGCACTATGGGAATATCGGAGAAGGAGTTTCGGAAACTCAAAAGCGGCAAGAAACGCGCCAAAGCAAGCCTGGTGTATGAGATTGACCACGTGGACGGGATCACGCCGTTAGCGGGCATCCAGGACACTCTAGGCGACTACGTGCATTCATTGCTATTCGGTGCGCAGCAGGCGGTTTGCCACGCGTGCCACGCTGAGCGGACGGCTCGGCAATTAGGGGCGCGTAAAAATAAATAAATAAATGTGCACACAAAGACTTGACGACCTGCACAATGCGCCCATGTTGGGGGAATGGACAATATAAATTATCAAATCGAAAAAGCAAAATCAACTCTACGCGGCACAATGGCTGCAATCAACAGCGGCACACTTGCCAAGTGGGAAATGAAGGAATTTCAAGCGGCAAGACTTCAAATGATTGCGACAATTAAAAATTGGGTTGGGATCAAACGTGAATACCTTGAAATTTACGGGAACAGATAACTGAAACCAAACCACCCACAGCCCCCAGCCTGCCCTCACACGGCGGGCTTTTTGGGTGCCAGCATTCCGCCGGTCACCACCCATTATGAGCACATTTACAATTAAAGGCCGCGTGACGGTCATCAAGGACGAGCAGACGTTCGGCAGCGGCTTTAACAAGCGCGAATTCGTGATAAGCGACGAAGCGGACAAATACCCGCAGGAGATTCAGTTTGAGACCGTGAAGGATAAGACCGAGCTGGTAGCGAAACTAAACCTAGGTGATCTAGTCGAAATCGGATTCGTTATTAACGGGCGCGAGTATAACGAGAAGTATTACGTAAATCTCAAAGCGCTACAGATCACCGTGCTAGAGTCGGCGAACCCGGCACCGCGCACCGTGCAAACGGCAGACGCCCCCGAGGGCGACGGATTTGACCTCGACGATCCGCTAGGCGAAGACGTTCCTTTCTGACCTGCAACAGCAACCAACCACAGCAACCACACCACACACCATGACAGATCAACCAGCACCAATCAAAGCAGCCCGCGTCAACCGCGTGAGGCTCAACACGTTCATCACCCCGACCACGCACGCGACGGTCAAACGGCTCAACCGCGAAGGCGTCGGACGCAGCGACGGCGCAGTCATCGACCTCGCCGTCAGTGACCTCGCATACAAGGTAGCCAAAGGGGGCAGCGAGTGAGCGCGGAAACAAAGGCCACACGCCAGCCGCTATTTGCTCGACTATCAAGCATTAACGTAAGTGAGCACACGGAAAAAAAGAAGGATCTAACGTATCTTTCTTGGGCACACGCATGGCGCATATTTAAGACTGAGGCACCTGATGCAACATATGAAATAGGTAAAACCGAAAACACTCCTGGCCTCGGATTTATGTGCCATACTAAAGTCACGGCAGAGGGCGAAAGTCATGTAATGTGGCTACCTGTCATGGACGGAGCAAATAAAGCGCAGAAGATTGATAGCTATACCTATGAAACGCGTTACGGGCAGAAAACTTGCGAAGGCGCGACCATGTTTGATATCAATAAAACAATTATGCGCTGCCTAGTTAAGAATCTGGCAATGTTCGGGCTAGGCATCAATATTTACGCAGGTGAAGACTTACCCGCTGGCGAGACACCTGAGGCTGAGAAACCTGCACCTAAGGCCACGACACCAACCACACCACACCCCGCCACCATACAGAAGACGCCCGCAGAAAAAGCCGAGGCATGGGCGGCCAAACGTGCCGAGCTGAAATGGTTCGAGATTGTCAACCCGCTGGCGACTCCGGCGAAGTGGAAGGGCAAACCGCTTTCTGACCTCGCTGCTGACGGCGACATTAAGAGCCTACAGGCAATCAAGACATTCTTTGCAAAGTCAGAAAGCGCTAACACTCCCGCGCTCACCGGGCTACTCAAAAAACTAGACATGGCCATAGCGGAGGCCAAGTCCAACGAGGTGCCGACAGCTACCGATCCCGAAACAGGTAAAGAGGTCAATGCCCCGTATTAGCTGAGCATAGACATCCCGACCGTATCCACAAATCAACTACACTACGAGCATGAGTGACCAGACCGACAAGCCCGCCTCGCCCGATAAGGTGCAAGCAGAAAAAGAAGCCTCTCTCGCCGAAGTCGCGCAGTCAATCAGTCCACGCACTGCGCGGCTGGGATGGATGCCGGACGAGTGCCGCAATTTCGAGGACTGGGACATATAACTGTTCCTCTACCTCACCACATAACACACACACGAAAACGAAATGAAAAAACCACACGAAATTACGATTCCCGAAATCGACGAAAGCGCACCGCTCGCCTTATTTAATGGCGACCGGCTCAAACTGGAAATCGACAAGCTGGAGCTAGAAATTAAATCCCTTGTCCTCGATCCAACCAACCCCGCTGAGCACAAACACTACGGCAGCATCGGCCTCAAGATCGGTAAATTTTTCGCAGCCATCGACCGCGCTGGAAAGTCGCTAGTCGATCCACTCAAGCAGGAAGCTAAGAAGGTTGACGCTCAGCGCAGCATTGCAAAGAGCCGAGGCGCAGAGCTCAAGGCTGATTTCCTCTTTCCGCGCACGCAATACGACGCGGAGGTCGCAGCACACGCCAAAGCGATCACGGACGCGATGGAGCTGATGCAGAACGGGCATCACCGCGTAGGTGAGTTCCGATCCGCAACGCTGGCCGAATGGGACGCGCACATTGCAGCAATCAACGCCGTGGAGCTGTCACAGTCGTTCTTCGGCGACCGCCTAGCCGAAGCCCGCGAACTGCAAGGCACCGCGCTGGAAATGAACACAGCACGCCGCGCCAAGTTTATCGAAGACGAGGCAGCACTAGAAGCAGGCCGCGCCGCGCTCAAAGTGCAACAGGACGCCGAGGCAGCAAAGCGCCACGCTGAGCGCGTAGCGGCGCAGGAAAAGGCTAAGGGTGATGCCGCGCCCGCGCAGCCCAAAGAGGAAGTGAATCCTTTGTCACTGAAAGAGTGGGAATCAAGTATGGAATTACTCGTAAAAAATGCAAAGAATAATATTTACGGGCATCTTGTAGCTTACGGAATGCCCAAAGAAAGCGCAATTAAGTTCATCGACGCGATTGCCGATGGACTTACTGAGCACCTGAAAATCGTAACTTAATCAACCAGCCGACGCGCACCCACAGCGCGCGCCAAGGCTCAATCAACGCTGTATCCACAATCCCACTACACATGCAAATACTCAAATTCATACTCAAGCCGAAACTCGTGCTTTCAAAGATTAACAATGACTCCGACCAAGGCGAGGAAACCCGCACGAGCGAGTCACCTGAAAAGCCGATGGACGAATGCTTCACCGCAATGCAAGCGCTCTCTGACGTTGTAATCAGCGTGCTTGAACTACCCACCACATACGCTGGCAAGAAGGGCGAGGAAACCCTGCGCCCGTATGGTTTCAACCTGAGCCACACTAGCGAGGGGACGCGATCAATCAGCGTGCTCTTCAAGAAGGCGCTCCGAAACGGCAAGACGCACAAAGGCGAGACCCCGCTAATCCAGATCGACGAGCCAGCAGGCTCGGAGAAAGAAGAGCGCGGACTTGCTGCCGGCGAGGCGGCAACTTGCAACCAAGCAATCGCTGCCGCAACATTGTATATCGCTGGCACGCGTCAGCAGCAGACAATGGACGGGATGATGGTAGGGAGGATTGACCCCAACCAGGAAGACCTAGGGCTAGAAGACTAACCTGTGCGCGGCGCAAGTCCGACCCTCGCGCCGCAACCAAACCACACACACCATGACTACGATCCACGAAGAAGCCCGCGAGCTATACCGCCGCATTGCAGCCCGGCACAAAGCTAGCCAAGACCCGCTTGACCATCTCGTGATGGTGACGCTAGCCAAGATCATGCCGATGATACCAGAGCGCAAGCCCGGCGGACTGCACCCTTTTCACATCACGCTGATCAAGGGACTGACGCCGAACTTTGACCCCAATGTTAAACGACCTGAGAGCGAGACAAAAGCGTGGAAAAAGATCGAGGCGCACGTCACAGCAACCGGAGCGGAAACCGTCCGCATGTTTATGCGGCTCCCGAAACCAAAAGCAAAATCGAACGGCGACTCGTTTGACGACCATCTGAGTAAGCGCCCTAAGAGCGTGCAGCGGCTCTGCAATATCTACGCGGACATCCTAGCGACCGCAGACGACTATTTCAGATTGCACCCGTCCAAAGGGCGGGGCCGCAACTCCACAGCGTCGAACACGCCATCCGCACCAGCTGACTGGGTTGACCGCGTGCCTGGCGGCTGGAAGCAATTCGCGTGGGTGGATTTCTGCCGCAAATACCCGACCGAATCAGCGCAGGTATTTCGTGGCGAAGATTTGACTATCGGATTTGAAGAGTGCACGCCTGCCGATTTAGACGCGGCCTTACGTGGCGAGGGCATTGAGTTTAAGCCGCTGACGAAATGGCAACAAGCCGAGGCTGACGCGAGCCGACTACGCCGTAACGAGGACAAACAAGCGATGAAGTATGGACGCGCTGAGCTAGAGCGGCGTGATGGGGACGCTGTGACAAGCGGGATCTGATATCATGCCACCAAACAAGAAGACCTACCGAGTAATTCTACGCAGCCATGCCTACCGAGTAATTCTACGCAGCCCTGCCGACGTGGCACGAGCGCACGCGATCATTGACAACGCACAGGTGAGCGCCGAGACGCTTTACGAGGTCACGGTCAAGCCGTATGAGCTGACACGCTCGCAGGCGCAAAACCGCCTATACCGCAAATGGCTGTCGATCATCTGCGAGGAGACGGGGCAAGACACTGAGAGCCTACACATCGTCTTCAAGGAGCGGTTTCTAGTGCCGTTGCTCTGCGCCGCAGATGATACGTTTGCTGACCGCGTGCAGGCGGTCAAACAGCTACGGCGGGACGGGGCGCACGAGATGGCGGACTTTGCCAAAGGCATCATACTGGACTACGCCAGCACGACCTCACTGAAGGTGCGCGAAATGACAACATACCTTGACAATGTGTCGGTATTTGCGGCTGAATTAGGCATCACGCTTTTACCACCAGAATAATAACCATCAACCAATACACACAATGATAAACGAAAACACGAAACTAGAACATGGCGGCAAAGTCAAAATATCGGGATTATGGCACGGCGTTTTTTGCAGCGGCACCACAGCACCTGAAATTATAATCGGATCAGCGTATGTAAACGCAGGCCACTTAAAGGGAGTGATCGAGGCTTACGAGCCGCCCGAACCAAAACCTTACGACTGGTCGACAGGCTGCGCAACGTTTGGCGACGACATCAACGCCGCACTGACAGCACGGCACGGCGACCCGACGATACGCACGTATGCGGGCGAGGATGCGGCGCAGTATGGGCTGACGGAGGATTCGCGCGTATTGCTCTGGGTCGATGAGCGCTGGATAAATTTCCCTTTTGAAGCTATTAGTCAAGGCGATCAATGGCGCAAGCAGCCCGCAGCACCAGAGGGAGCCACTGTATGAGCAAACTGAAATACAGAGCCTGCCAGCGCGTGAGATTCACCGCCGCCGATACACTACGCGAGGGAGTGATCGACTTTGCACTTAGCTCGCCCGCAGACGACCCATTTGCTGACACCCTCTACGACATCCAGGACGATCAAGGGCACATGTTCTATGACATCCCAGAGGTGCAGGTGCATGGGCTGGCCGTAGCAAGGGACATATACCAGCGCAAAAGGGGGGGGGCATGAGCCGACTCAATCCAGCACACAGTCAACGCGTTACGTTGCCCCCGCACATTATGAGCTTGACGGATTCTGAGCGGCGTTATAATCCGAAGCGTAGCAAGGATGAGCAGAGCCTCGGTGCCGAGCAGCGATGCCGGGCGCACAGTGTCACGCAGGATGCCGGGCAGCAGTCACGCTGCGGTAGGTATAGGGTGACACCGTGCAGGCGCGTGGTGCGGCGTGTGAGTGAGCGGTGGATAGCGTGGGACAGGGGCACATGCAGTGCGGGGCGGGGTTTGGAACAGGGGTTGACATTCTCCGCTAAGAGTCGGATAAGTAAGCCATGAAAAAACAAATTACATGGGAGTGGCTGGAAGAGCGGTTACAATTGATCAATGCCCGCGCACTTGAAAAGTGGTGTAATATGTATCGCGGCAAGCTCAACGATGTGAAACGCGGCAAGGTTAAGCTGACAAGCGCAGAGCTAGACACACTTACGGAAGCTATGGGGGAATTCAAGGTATGACACCGCAAGAGATGACAAACGCTCTTTGCTTCGTCGGTAAGCCAAGAGGCATGGCTAAGAACCGAGGGCTGCATACTTGGGACGTGTTAAAGTATCAAGGCAAATTGAAGCATGGTAAGGAGGGCAGCCAGTATAAGGGTAGCACCTTCGGGAAGCTTAGCATACCAATGGCGTTGATACAGTCTGCCAATGGTATGAGTAACAAGGAAATTGCGAAAGGGCAGGGAGTGGCTGAGTCAACAGTAAGTCAGTTCTTGAAACCCCTTGAGATGACCAGCTTCCGACCTTACGGCAAGGGAATGCGATTCCCGACGCTTGAGAAAGCTTACTTACTAATGGAAGAGCAGAGGCTTAGGGAAAAAGCAAAGGAGTCGAAATACGACGAACGGCGTCATTGGTCGAAACATACTTCAGTTGCGACACACCGAACATCTAAGAGATACCACAGTGACCCTGCCTTTCGTCTTCGCGCATGTATCTCGTCAGGACTTCGGAAGCTAATAGGAGGCAGAACTCATAGGCAGCGCAAACTAGAGAAGTTTTGCGGATGCTCGCTTGAGTATTTGAAAGCCCATATCGAATCACAATTCACCAAGGGCATGGGATGGCATAACTCTAGTGAGTGGCATATAGATCACATCATGCCCAAGTCTTTATACGACCATGCAGATGAAGAGCAAGTAAAGCAGGCATGGAACTGGCAGAACCTTCAGCCACTGTGGGCAGCTGATAACCTAACCAAGATGACTAAGATCACCAGACCACAGCAATATCTAGTGCTGGACATAGGTAATCGTCCCAAAAAGAAAATGGTTCCTCTAAAAGCTTAAAAAAAACGAGGATTTACGACCTTGCTGCAAAAAGAAAACTTTTCCAAAAATCAGCAACTTGTCATCCCATTAAAAATCCGCATACTAGGATCAACAGCATGAACAAAACTAATCCGAACCCATGAGCAAACCAGCCACATTGACAATGACAAACATCTGCGCCGGATGGGACGTCTCCCGCCCGACCGCAGCAATCCGATTGACCGGTGTGGACTTCGCGAAGAAGGGAAACTCCAAGCACTACAAATTGCGCGACGTGGTGAAAGCCTTTGCCGATCCATCCAAGGTTGCCCCGTCCGAAATGGGAACGACCGACCGCAAGAATCTATCGCAAGCTGAGATCCAAGAAGAGAAGCTCAAGCGCCTGCGCGGCGAATCAGTCAACGCCATCGAAGTCGAAGCCCTGTTCTGCGACATCTTCAAACGCCTCGCTGACGCCATCAAGGCGTGGGACTGGCTGCCGATCAAAGCCCGCCGCTCAATCTGCGATCAAATCCGCAGCGAAATTGAGCGGTGCGGAGGAGACGTTGCCAAGTGCAGATTCAAAGTTGCCAACCCGGAAACCTAATGCCCACCGCCTACCAGCCCCTAGCCCGCGCCGCTCTCCTCTGCATCATACCAGAGGTGCCGCATGTCCATCTCTGGGCGAGGGAGCACCGCATGATGACTTCGG
>Ga0222669_1000120_pt1 | contig 28121 bp, 28 predicted proteins | sample AntAcemetagen730_FD_179848 | JGI IMG/M metagenome (GOLD analysis project Ga0222669, IMG submission 179848) | Saline water microbial communities from Ace Lake, Antarctica - #730 | ecosystem: Environmental > Aquatic > Non-marine Saline and Alkaline > Saline | place: Antarctica: Ace Lake...
CTGCTTGACGTCAATTACCTTGGCCGGTCGACGACAACTATCTTGGCCGATTTTGACGAGGCGTAAACCTCAGTTTTCTTTTGTTTCTTCCTTCTTCTCAACTGTTAGTGGTTTTTGCTCAGCAGGGGCGAGCCCCTGCTGAGCAAAGCGGCGGCGAAAGCTCTCTACATTTAATTCAAAAATGTTTGAGTGGTGCACCAAGCGGTCCACTGTTGCCAGCGTCATGGCAGGTTCTGCAAACACGTGATCCCAGCCCGAGAATGGCTGATTGGCGGTGATGGCCACGCTTTTGCGTTCGTAGCGTTCCGCAATTAATTCAAATAGGACCGATGTTTCAGCCTGATCGCGGCGTACGTAGCTAAAGTCGTCACAAATAAGTAAGTCGAAGTGATCGAGCTTTTTTAGTTCAGCCGGTAGCCTAAGATCCCGTTTGGCCGCCTGCAGTCGTTGTACCAAGTCGCTTGTGCGTGTGAACAGGACCCGATGGCCTCGTGCAATGAGTTCATGACCAATCGCCGTTACCAAATGCGTTTTCCCCACCCCAGGTGGGCCGAAGAACATCAGGTTCGAGCCTTGCTCGAGCCAACTATCACCCTCGGCAAGTGCCGTGATGTGGGCTTTAGAGACGGTTGGAATAACATCAAAGTCAAACTCAGACAGCCGCTTACCTGGCGTCAGACCAGACTCCTGACGGTGTCGGCTGATCCTGCGTTGCGCGCGCTCATCGATTTCATATTCACACAGAGCCGCTAAGAACTGCTCAGCGGGCCAGCCCTCCCGGTTGGACTGCTCGGCGAGATCAGTCCAAAGGCGCTTGAAGGTTGGTAAGCGCAACTCAGTTAATAGTATCGGTAAGGTGGCGGATTCGGTTGCGCTCATGCGGCCACCCCACCCAGAAAGACGTCGTAGCTGCTAAGCGAAGGCAATTTGACTTCGACCAGCGGCATTTCAGTTTCCAGCGGTGTGAACTGATCCTCAAGTTCACCCAGGTCTGGCAATTTATTGTCCGTCATCAACTCTGCTAGCGCTCGAGCCAGCTGCGCCTCGCAGGCACCCTTGGCTGCGATGTAGAGCAGCCCCACCATGCGTTTGCTGGCCTCTTTCTGTGACAAATGCAAGACCAAGTAATCCCACATCTGGCGGTACTCAGTGCGAGGGAAGATATGGTCTCGTAGCACCCAGTTGCTAAATGCACCCGGTTTCTTGCGCAGCGCACCAATCACGTGGCGGTAATCAATCACCTTTCCGCGCTGGGTGCCAGGTTCAAACACGCCGCGTGGGCCTTCAAACACACAAACGCTACCGTCCCAACCTTCAACCCGATCGTTGTACACGCGGAACTTCAGAATCCGACCAATAAGTCTAGCGGGAACGCTGTAGAGGATACGTTTGACCGTGGCTGTACCAAGTTTCGTGACCCTGGCTTCAATTTCCTGATACTGGCTGGTCTTTCGAGGCGGCAAGGGTTTGAGCGCCATACGTTCTTGGGCAAGCCCTTTCTGAACCCTTCGGTTCATTCGGGCCACCACATCGCCAACAAACTGCCGATATTGCTGCAGGTCATCAAAGTTGCGATGGCCTCGCAGCAATAAGGCTTGTTCCATAGCCTTCTTTAACGTCCCTTGCCGACTTTCGATCGAGCCATTCTCGTGAGACTGGCCAAGATTGTTTCGGCTTGGCTCCATGCCGTAGTGCTCGCACAACTGTTTGTAGCGCTTGGTTAACTCTTCGCGCTCAGACAGGTTGTTATACGCGGCGGACAAACTGTCGGTTCGACTTCGTTTAGGAACGCCGCCTAACGACCATAACGCGTTCTGCAGGCCCTGGGCCAGGGCCTCAAAGCTTTCACCACCCAAAATGGGCTCAGCGTGCCGCCAGCCCGAGAATGCCAATGCAAATTGATAAATGCGATGGTTAAACCGCTCACCCGCTAGGTCAATCTTTAATTCATTGGCCACCGTAAAGTCGGACAGACCAAGATCGCCTGGCGGATTGTTCTGGGCAAAGAATGTTTCCTTATCGTCACCGTTCAAAGCGCGCCATGCCCTGACACGCCGCTGCAAGGTGCGAAGGAGGCCGTCACCGTAGGTTTCTTGACCGTAACGCCGCTGCAACTCCTCAAGTAACGTCTTGGCTTGGAGTGCGGGCTCAGAGGCCAACATTGGTTCGAGCTCCTGATCCCAAACTTCCTTGAGCGGGTCTTGACGGGTACTCCAAGATCGTTCCCTTTTCTGCGACGGCAATGTCTGCGATTTGTCGATTCGTCGCGCCGACCGAGTACTGATGCCAGCCCGTGCTGCGGCAACCTGCTGCGTAGCCTGACCCTTCATCTGTTTGTAATTCTTCACTTGTTGATCCGTTATCTTCTTGCCGAGCATTTGGGCCTTCCAACGTAACGTCAAAAGACCACTGTATTCCTCGTCAACGGGTCATCCCGGCGACTAATCCAACCGGCCAAGATAGTTGTCGTCAAGCGGACAGGCTAATTGTCGCTAAACACCGCCCACAACATAACCCATGATGGGGAGTGTGGCCATCCAGGTAATGTTCGTCAGGCTCAGGCCAACCAGGCCATTGATCGCGACAAAGGTGATGTTGTTGGTGAGAAAAATGCCCTGACACAAAATCAGTAGTACCAAGTTCTTATTAAATAACCGGGGCGAATTTTCCATGCTGCTGATTAAAGCACAAACTATACCTCACTAGTCTCAGTGTTTCAAAAGGAAAATTCTGTAACTAACTGATTTTCATAAATAAATTGCATTTTTACTCTGTCCACGATTTGATTTTTATTTCTGATTTGAGTGATCATTTGCAGATGTTATCTGCTGGGGATTGTCATCCACACTGTACAACTGGTATTCGTGCAAGTCATGCTCTGGGCACCCTGCTGGGTTCCAAGAGGCGTTTTTGCACCCAGTCCTTGGCTGAAAAGTGGGGTGATCAGTGATTCGGATGGAGCACGAGAGTTTCAGATGATCGGTAAGGACTTGATGGATAGTTGCTGCATCCACACCATCAGTGCTAATGGTAGGAACACAGTAGCTGAATGTAACGAGCTCAAGCGTCAATAATTCAGCCTTTGTGCAGGAAAGGGTCGCGCGTTAACTAGCGGGTGTTACATATCAGCGGTCATTCGGTTTGCTCTTATACTGATTCAGTACTGTCCCAACGTTGAAACTTCAGGACTCCGTAAGTTGATGAAATATATTGGTTTTCCGGCGGTTTTGTCTGGTGTCGATTTGAACGTCGACACCATGACTTATGGTCTTTTGTATTCGAATGCAAAGGACAGCTATGAACCAGGGCAAACTCGTTTTCTCGCAGCTGACCGCTTTGCTGCCAAAGACAACCTTTCAACGGTGTGTCGATCGCTACGGGGGCAACCACAAGGTCAAAGACTTTTCGTGTTTCGATCAGTTTCTGGTGATGGTATTTGCACAACTGACGTACCGGGAGTCGTTGCGCGACATCGAACTGAATTTGCGGGCGCACGTGAGTCGGCTTTATCACATGGGTCTTCGTTGCAACACGGTGTCTCGCAACACGCTGTCCAACGCGAACGCCACGAGACCGTGGCAGATCTATGCCGACTTTGCGCAACACCTCATTGGCATTGCCCGACCGCTTTACGCCGGCGAATCTTTGGCAGTCGATTTGGACGCGACGGTCTACGCGTTCGACGCGACGACCATCGACCTCTGTCTGTCGGTGTACCCGTGGGCACCTTTTCGCCAACACAAGGCGGCCGTCAAGCTGCATACGCTGCTCGATCTGCGGGGCGCTATTCCTACGTTTATCTATATAAGCGACGGCAAGATGCACGAGGTCAATACGCTCGATCATCTCGCGATCGAGCCTGGCGCCTACTACCTGCTCGATCGGGGCTATCTCGACTTTGCCCGGCTGTATGTCATCCATCAGAGCGGCGCATTCTTTGTCACCAGAGCCAAGTCGAACACAAAGTTCAAGCGTCGCTATTCCAAGCCTGTCGATCGACAAGCAACCCATGTGATCTGCGACCAGATCGGCGTCTTGACTGTTCACTACTCCAGCAAAGACTATCCGGACGCTTTGCGTCGGGTCGTTGTCAAAGACGAAGACGGCAAGCGCATAACTTTTCTGACCAACAATTTCTCGCTCGAACCAACCATGATTGCCGATCTGTATCGACAACGATGGCAAGTCGAGTTGTTCTTCAAATGGATCAAACAGCACCTTCGTATCAAGACGTTTTTTGGCACCAGCGAGAACGCTGTCAAGACACAAATCTGGATAGCGGTCTGCACCTATGTGCTGATCGCGGTTGCCAAGAAACGCTTGAAATTGCCCAACAGTCTTCATGAAATTCTACAAATCTTGAGCCTGAACATGTTTGAAACAACGCCGATAAATCAACTACTTAAAAAACCAGATCCCTTCGATGACACGGATTCAGAGCCTAGACAGCTCTCTCTCCTATGAAAAACGTTGGGACGCTACTGATACTGATTGATTCATAATTTTGTGTCCATCATGTCTAAAGCCAGCCTGGCGCAAGTGCGCGTGTTGTCGTTGATTCCGCCAATGACGCAGCTCAATACGCCTTATCCCTCAACCGCTTATTTGACGGGTTTTTTACGGGTCCGCAAAATCCATGCCGTTCAAGAGGATCTCGCTTTGGCCCTGGTCTTGCGCTTATTGAGCGCTGAGGGGCTTGAACAGGTTGCGCAGAAGATTGAGGCGATTGCGCCACGCCAACGAAGTCACTCATTGCAGGCTTTTGTGGCGCAGCGCTCGCGCTATCTCGGTACCATTGATACGGTAATCTCTTTTCTACAAGGCCGCGATTCAACGCTGGCGCATCGCATCGTTAGCCGACAGTACTTGCCAGAAGGGCCGCGTTTTTCTGCTTTGGATGCCTACGTCGATGATGAAATGGGCGATCCCCTGGGCTGGGCATTTGGCGCGCTTGGCATGCACGACCGCGCCAAACATTTGGCGACTCTTTACCTAAACGATCTCGCCGATGTCTTGCGTGATGCGGTTGACTCGCGGTTTGAGTTTGTCCGTTACGGCGAGTCGCTTGCAGCCAGTCAGGCCTCGTTTGATCCTTTGGCGCAGGCTCTGGCCGCCCCCAATACTTTGGTTGATGACTGTTTGGAAAAACTCACGCTAGACGCGATCAACCGTCACGCCCCGACCGTGGTCTTGTTGTCAGTGCCGTTTCCTGGCACGGTCTATGCCGCGTTCAGGATTGCTCAAACTATCAAGGCGCACCATCCTGAAGTCCGTATTGTTTTAGGCGGTGGCTTTGTTAACACTGAGTTGCGAGAGCTCGCTGAGCCTCGCGTTTTTGATTTTGTTGATTACGTGACCCTTGATGCGGGCGAGCGTCCTTTGTTGTCATTATTGGATCACTTGTTAGGCAAGCGCTCGCAACAACGACTGGTGCGTACTTTCTTGCGAGATCCATCGTCTAAAGAAGTGCGCTATATCAACATGGTTGAACCAGATGTCCCGTTCGAGGATGTTGGAACGCCGACTTGGGATGGTTTGCCGCTGGCTGATTACTTGTCATTAGTCGATATGCTCAATCCGATGCATCGTTTGTGGAGTGATGGTCGCTGGAACAAGCTGACCGTGGCTCATGGTTGCTATTGGAAAAAATGTAGCTTTTGTGATGTCAGTTTGGATTACATCGGACGTTATGAAACAGCCTCTGCAAAAGTGCTGGCCGATCGCATAGAGAGCATCGTTAGAGAAACAGGACAAACGGGGTTTCATTTTGTGGATGAAGCGGCGCCTCCCAAGGCACTCAAAGCCCTGGCTCAAGAACTCATCAAACGCAATTTAAATATCTCTTGGTGGGGCAATATTCGTTTTGAAAAAACCTTTACCCCTGAGCTCTGCCTGCTGCTCGCACAAAGTGGTTGCATCGCCGTTTCGGGAGGGCTGGAGGTTGCGTCTGATCGCTTGTTAAATTTAATGAAAAAAGGGGTTTCGGTTGATCAGGTTGCTCGCGTCACGCGGGCCTTTAGCGATGCGGGTGTGTTGGTGCATGCCTATTTGATGTACGGATTTCCGACTCAAACGGTTAAAGACACCGTCGACGCCTTGGAATATGTTCGGCAGCTTTTTGCCAATGAATGTATACAAAGTGGTTTTTTTCACCGGTTTACTTGCACGGTGCACTCGCCCGTTGGTTTAAACCCCGCTGACTATGGCGTTACCTTAAAGCCTTTGCCACCAACGTATTTTGCAAAAAATGATGTGGGTTTTGTGGATCCAACCCATGTGGATCACGCTGCATTAGGCATCGGTTTACGCAAGGCAATTTATAACTATATGCACGGCATCGGCCTCGAAGAAGACGTGCGCACATGGTTTCCCTTCAAAGTGCCACGCAGCACTGTCAGCCCCCACTATATTGAGGAGGCACTCGATCAAGATTGATAGTTGCCGTGAGTGCATGGCATCCATGTTTTGAGTAAAACAAGGTAACCACTGCGTGAGTGAAGATTGCGTTGAATCTTCAGGGTTGTGTCCTTGGCGTGAGGATCGGGCGTAATGCCTTCGGCGCTAGGCATAACCAGGCAGAACCAGGCATAACCAGGCAGAACCAAATAACCAACCTATCGGCCTCAGGGTTTGGGAAGATTCGCGCAGCCTTTGCTTCCAACGTCTTGATCGGCTTCTTTTGCGCCGCGAGCATAGCCGCGCGCGTACTTGAATTTGTCATACCGGCCATCAACGAGCGGCGCCTTAAGCCCACAACTTGCGCTCACTGTTGAGGCATAACCATCGGCATAGCCCGCAGCGTCCCAGTCTTTTGTGTCACACCCAGCCACTGCACCAGCCAGTATTAAAACCACTATGGCGTATTTGAGTCGCATCATGTTGCAGGGGCTATAGCCTTTAAGCTGAGTTTGACAAAGTCTACACGTTAAAGCTTTTGCTCACACGCCATCACCAGATGGAATGGTTAACATCCCTATCCTCAGTAGAAATAATTGACGGTTCGTATTGAGAAGAGTCCTTGGCGCTTAGGGCTTTATGGCCAAAACGCGCCAGGTTTCGCTTGAGCTGTGACGTGAGCCTTACAACGCCGTAGCTGGGTGCGCTAGCGCGATTGTTGAAAGCCGCTTCAATCCGTTGTGCATTGAAGAGATACATTGGTAACAATGGTCTGCGTTTCAAAATTAAAACATGCAGTAGAACCTGACAGGTCAGAGACTCACGGGTGTCAAACACTCGCCGCTCGTAATCGATGCGCGTGAACATTTAGGATTTCCAGTACTGCCTTTAATGGCCACCCTCGCGACGCAGCGTTTGGCCACGCTGGCGATGCTCATGGCGTGTTCTTGGGGCAGCGTCTTTTCGGTTGTCCTTGGGGCGGCACTACTGGGTTTGGCCTACGGCGCAACGGCACCGTCAAGTGCTCATTTGCTAGTGCCGCGAACCCCATTAAGGATGATGAACCTGGTGTTGTCGATCCGGCAAATGGGTGCGCCTCGGAGAAAAACTCGTCAAAGCCAGCACGATAGTGGCCGCGACTTTTCACAATTAAGATTTTTACCTTAGAAATATCGATCCCGTGCATTTCAAGCATGGCAGGATCACAGAGCTTTCGACGCAGATGCCATGTACATCCATTTGCGTTCTGGCACTGTAGTGGAAAGCGAGGAGGTACGTCCTGGTGTGGTATTTGGTTTTGATGCTGATGGAAAAGTGCTCGGCATTGAGATGGTGGATGTAAGTGAGCGCACTGATAATCCTCGCGAGCTTGCGATGGAGCTTGTACGTGGCTAATCAGGCCTAGGTCAGAGTTGCGTATCCCAGAGCAAACTGGACAGCTAGTCCACGCCAAACTGGTCGGCTATGTCTCAAACCAGTCAAAATTCCCAGTCAGCGAAAGTTGGCTGGGAATTTTGTTGCGCCGTCTGTGTGAATCCTCTAGGCAACATCACGTTGCAAGAGCCGAGCAGCGCTTGATCTTTTCAAGTTCTTTTTGAAGGGCTCGCTTTGCAATTTCTATATCCAAACGCGCCTGTCCACGAAGCCACCAGCCTTCGCTTAGTCCAAAGTACTTGCAAAGGCGTAAGTCGGTATCTGCTGTAATGGCCCGTTGCCCCGATACGATTTCACTGATTCGCCCTGGCGGAACACCAATTTCTTTTGCAAGCCGATATTGTGTAATGCCCAGCGGCTTCAAGAACTCTTCTTGCAGCATTTCGCCAGGGGTAATCGGGTCAATTCGTCTCATTTTCGTTCCTTGCTCTAGTGGTAGTCCACTATTTCAACATCATAAGCACCATCGGTAGCCCACCGGAAACACAAGCGCCATTGATCGTTTATTCGGATGCTGAACTGGCCTTTTCTGTTTCCTTTCAACGCTTCTAGCTGGTTGCCAGGCGGAATTCTCAAGTCGTCAATCCGCTCGGACCACTCGAGTTGTTCAAGTTTTCTCAATGCTTGCCGCTCGAATACAGTCCACCCCTTCACTGCGTAACCAGAGAACAGCTTTTGGGTTTTAGTGCATTTAAAAGCTTTAATCGGCATGAGTTGAACAGTAACGTTTGGCGTATATGTATGTCAAGCATACATAGTTGGTGGGATGCTTCGGTGTTGGGTTGATATCTTAGCGATTCACCGCAGGCCGGGAGTATAAGGCCTGCTTTCAAACGCGCCATGCTGATGTGGATAGGTTTTCCCATACCGTTGACCTGGTTTTATGTTGGGTTTAGTCGTGATCTGAATGTCACGTATTGATGAGCGGACTTTAAACGGTACTTTGCTTCGGCCGATACGGGAAGCATGGTTGCGACATCCTTGATTGGCAAGCCATATTCGGCAAAAATTGCCGTAGGTATGCAGCAATTAACCGATTTACGGAGTAAGTGCATGGCAAAGATCTCGAATTGTGGTGGGAAGACCGGTTCGGTCACGCTTTCGACTGCCTTACTCAATTAGAAGCTCGATACCTTTTAAACACCCCCGATGCTGACACCATCCGAAATAGAATTGCTGCGCAAGAGCAAGCGTGAAATGGCTGCGCGCTTCAAAGAGTTATCGAACGGTTGAGCGGGGCTGCTCGCACACTTTGCTGGATACCGTTTCAGCAGCGAGCTAACTCGTTGATAAAACGCGTGTAATTTTCGTTAGCTCTACTTTTAATCCGTAGGTCACTGGTTCGAGCCCAGTTTGGGGAGCCAAGTAATTCAAAAAGCAGCCACCTTTTGTGAGAAAGTGATTGCTTTTTTTAAAGCTTTGACCGGTCAGTGTTCGATTCTAAAGTTGCCCAGTTAACTTTAAAGATGCACGCAAAGCGTCATTGATACGTGTCTGCCAGCCCTCGCCGCTGGCACGCAGGGCAGCAAGTACATCGGCATCCAATCGCAGTTTCACCGGCTCTTTGGGCGAAGCAGACTTGGGTCTACCACGGGTCTTAAGCTTGACGCCTTCGTATAAGTCGGCATCCTTAAAAAAGTCTTCTGTTAGTTCCGGTGCGTCGTCAGGATCTTTCCAGGTGGTGGGCGTAGAGCGCTTTTTCACGGTCATTTCCTTTCCTCATGCTGATGATGCGACGGGCCTCGCCGCGAGGTGTCCATACCAAAACCACCAATCGAGCATCCAACCATCCTGCGGTTATGAATCGGTCTTCTTGGTATTTGAATCTGGCATCTTGTGCAGTGAAATGCATTTCCTGAAACACCTCGGTGGCTCGCGCGAAGTCCAAGCCGCGCTCCTTCAAGGTAATACAGCGCTTTTCAGGGTCATACTCAATCCGCATGTGATTATTGTACACCCATTAAATATAATTTCAGAGCAATCAGAAGCGACCTCAGCTAGTGCTTTTGCACAGTTGGTTACACGCTTCAAAATTTTCTTGCTAACCGATTGAAAAACATAGAACCATTACAGACAGCCTACGCTGTTAACCCGTGGGTCCCTGGTTCGAGTCCAGGTTGGGGAGTCAACGACTTAGTTTTAGACACATTCCCCCAACTCGCAAGGTTGAAGTGGCTTTTTGTTTTCTAGTGCGATTGCGGTTGGAATTCGTGACATCTAATCTTGATGCTTATAAAGTGAACACTTGCTTAAGTGTCTTGCGTCTGTTTTACAAACACATGCTAGGATTACGTATGTACACTATGTGTTCTTTTCAAGGGTAGGTTGTTTGAAAAAAATCATCATCATTGCAGGTCCTAACGGTGCTGGCAAAACAACGTTTGCCCGTGACTTTTTACCTTCTGAAGCCCATACGTTTAGATTTATTAACGCAGATTTAATCGCGGCTGGGTTGGCACCGTTCAATCCAGAGTCTGCTGCCTTCAAGGCCGGACGTTTGATGTTGCTGGAAATCGATGAGTGTGTCGCCGCCGGTCATGACTTTGCATTTGAAACGATGTTCATCCACCCAAACTTATTGACTGGAGCAATTGATGAATCCCAAGGATATACGCGAGTCATCTGATCCAGACTTGGCTGGCTCCTATGCTGCAATGATGCGCGCTGCTCGAGCTGCAGAGGATCTGGCAATCAAAACAAACACTTGTTTAATCGTGTCTATCGATGACGTGGATCGTCGCTTAACAGCTGAAGATTTAATGAAAATGCGTTCTCAAGAGGCTAAGTAATCGAGGGTTTGGCTGGATTTTTAATTATCGGTTGCTAGATTTCGTATAAGTCGGCATTCTTAAAAAATTCTTCTGTTAGTTCCGGTGCGTCGTCAGGATCTTTCCAGGTGGCGGGCGTAGAGCGCTTTTTCACGGTCATTTCCTCTCCTCCTGCTGATGATGCGGCGGGTCTCGCCGCGAAGTGTCCAAACCAAAACCACCAATCGAGCATCCAACCATCCTGCAGTGATGAATAGGTCTCTTTGGTATTTGAATCTGACGTCATGACACCGAGCTGACGCGCTCGATACAGAAAATTCGCGCTAAACACGCTACCCAACCCCGCCCTGAACGGCGGGGTTTTCTGCACAATCCGATAAACGCTTGCATGGGTTCGCTTTCAGTGATCTCATGTTGGGCTTGATGCCCTTTTGGGCGTTATTGGCAGTAATGGTGATCATTACGCCGTTTTTCTGGATTGTTTCTATGGAAATTAAGGTTAATTTTCTCGACAAGCTTCGACTCGAAGCCAAGTTCGATGACTTCACGGTGGTAGCTGATCAACCCATTCGCTACAAGGGCGATGGATCAGCACCAGGCCCCTTTGATTATTTTCTCGCTTCATCAGCCTTATGTGCGGCTTACTTCGTGAAGTTGTACTGCGACACTCGCAACATTTCCACTGAAAATATTCGCTTGTCGCAAAACAACATTGTCGACCCAGAAAACCGTTACCAACAGATTTTCAAAATCCAGGTCGAACTACCTGAACACATCTCAGCCCACGACCGTCAAGGTATCCGACGTTCGATTGAGCGCTGCACGGTCAAGAAAGTTGTTCAAGCTGGCCCCGAGTTCGTGATTGAAGAAGTGACCAACTTAGACGCTGACGCACAAGCCCTGCTGACACTTCAATCCGACTCAAGCGCGAACACTTTCATCGTTGGCAAAGACCTGCCCCTGGAGCAGACCATTGCCAACATGTCAGGCTTGTTGGCAAACCTTGGCATCAAAATTGAAATCGCTTCGTGGCGCAACCTCATCCCCAATGTGTGGTCCCTGCATATCCGTGATGCCCATTCGCCAATGTGTTTCACCAACGGTAAGGGATCTACCAAAGAAAGCGCCTTAGCATCAGCCCTTGGTGAATACATTGAGCGATTGAGTAACAACCATTTTTACGCCGGTGCTTTTTGGGGCGAAGACATGGCCAATGGCCCATTCGTTCATTACCCCAGTGAACGTTGGTTCAAACCCGGCCCGGATGACTCGTTGCCGGTTGAAATATTGGATGACCATTGCCTGGCTATTTTTAATCCCGAGGGCGAACTGCTTGGTTCGCACCTGATTGACACCAACTCAGGCAATACCGACCGCGGTATTTGTGCCTTGCCGTATGTGCGCCAATCCGATGGCGAAACGGTTTACTTCCCTTCCAACTTAATTGAAAATCTCTACGTCAGTAACGGCATGAGTGCCGGTAACACTTTGGCCGAAGCACAAGTGCAGTGCCTGTCTGAGATTTTTGAGCGCGCAGTGAAGCGAGAAATTATTGAGGGCGAGATGGCGCTACCCGATGTGCCGCCAGCGGTTCTGCAGAAATACCCCGGTATCCTCGCTGGCATCGAAGCGCTCCAAGCCCAGGGCTACCCAGTTTTGGTGAAGGACGCCTCGCTCGGCGGTCTTTATCCCGTGATGTGTGTGACGCTGATGAACCCAAGAACGGGCGGCGTCTTCGCATCCTTTGGGGCACACCCTAGGTTTGAGATCGCACTCGAGAGAAGCCTGACCGAATTGCTTCAAGGTCGCAGCTTTGAGGGTCTCAATGACCTACCGCCTCCAACCTTTAACAGCGAAGTTGTCACTGATTCCGACAATTTTGTTGAACACTTCATTGATTCCAGTGGCATTGTGTCGTGGCGCTTTTTTAGCGCCAAAGCAAATGTTGAGTTTGTTGAGTGGGACTTTTCCTGCGACGGTGACAACGCCAATGCCGAAGAAGCCTCTGCCTTGTTCGGCATCCTCAAAGCCATGGGTAAAGAGACTTATGTGGCTGTATACGACGAACTTGGTGCCATGGCTTGTCGAATTTTGGTGCCAGGCTACTCTGAGATTTACCCCATTGACGACCTGATTTGGGATAACACCAACAAGTCTTTATTGTTCCGTGCTGATATTTTGAACCTGTTTCAATTAAGCAATACCGAGCTCAGCGAACTTTTTGATCGGCTAGAGAATAACGAGCTTGATGAGTACAGCGATATCGCGACCTTGATCGGCATCGAGTTTGATGAGAACACGCCTTGGGGTCAATTAACGGTCTTGGAGTTAAAGCTCTTAATCCAACTCGTCTTGCAGCGGTTAGACCACGCCCACGAGTTGGTGGGTGCCTTTCTGCAATACAACAACAACACCGTTGAGCGCCGTCTGTTCTATCAGGCCGTAGACGCCGTGTTGGAAATTTTGCGCGATGATGAGCTCGTGCTTAATGACTACACCATCAATTTGCGTCGTATGTTTGGCGATGACAGAATGGACGCCGTCTTGGGATCTGTTAACGGCACGATCAAATTCTACGGTTTAACGCCAACAAGCAAGGCGTTAGAAGGACTTGAACGGCATCACCGCTTAATTGACAGCTATAAAAAACTTCACGCGGCAAGAAGCAAGGCATCGACAACGACCGAATAGAGGGCCCTAGCAACTCAACTGCGGCGCCAAGCCGATACACCATTTGAAATCTCAACCCACGAGTGATCGCAACCCACGGGTGGTTTCAACCAGTTAATACGACGTCAAACCGCTTAGGGCAAAGACCGGGTTAGATCACGCCCCAACGGCGTTCGGCTGTGAGCGGCCGTGTTTTAATTTTGGAGTCTGTCGTAACCCCCGGGTTGATCAACGGAATCGGCCTATGCTTCAAACGGGTTAAAGATTTCGATGCCGACACCTGCCACATCCTTTCCGTTTCGCGTGACGAAGGTAAGATCATTTGCGCGTGCAGTGGCAGCCAAGAGCGCGTCAATAACAGGAAGGGGTCGAATGGCGTTTAGCCGACCCCATTCTTGGGCAACCTTCATGTCTACGGGCAAAATCCGATCATCGAAACCAGTAACAATTTCTTGAAACCAAGTTTCAAGCGCCAACGCTTTTTGTGGATCACGCTTGCTGGCAAGCTCAATCCCGCGGCGGATTTCGCCGATGACCAATGCGCTAAGCCATAGATCGTCCTCATTAACCTTGGACCACCCAGCCGCCACTGAGGCATCGCAATGAGCGCCTTTTCGTAATTCAAAAATCACGTTGGTGTCAATCGAATAGATCAAAGATCAACCTCACGCTCAAGACCCTGCACCCGATCTAATTCAATCCCATCCAGAGGGGCAGAAGCGAGTAATGCTTTCAGGCTTTTGGAGCAGGCCGGCGCGAGTTTTTCGCGCAAGATTGCGCGCGTTGCATCGTGACGAGCAGGACCTGCGAGGGCGCTTGCAACCTCGCGTACCAGAGCGGCATCCGCCTTGCGTACTTGAACCTTAAGGCGCACAAAGCCAAGCGCTGCTTGGCGCTTGCGCCACTGGGTGATGTTGGACTGGCTTGCTGGCATGATGACCTCCTTTCCGGAAATACTGCCGGAAATAAAATTTGTGTGCAACATTGCACACTGTTGATACTAAAGTGGCCCTAAGTTTTTAGACACCGGTTTAAGCTATCGTCCTTGGAGGGCGATAGCATGGCAAAAAGTAAGAAACGCAAGGTCCACAGTGCGGACTTCAAGGGCCAAGGTGGCGTTGGGAGCTGTACTCGGCGTGATGACGATCAACGAGGTTGCGCAAAAGTTTGACGTGCACCTGATGATGGTTCGGCAGCGGAAGAAGGCGTTCCTAGAAAACGCTGGCAGTGTGTTTGCCAAGAAACGGAGCCCCCCAGCCAGTCAGCCCAGTCAGGTACGCCAAAAAGGATGCCCAGCAAACACCACGAGTGCTAGCATGGCGGTCTCTTTATTACAACGTTGAGCATCAGCATGTTGACCTATCAAAAGTATCTAACTGTCATTGTCACAGCCTTACTGATGATTTTTGTGCAGGTGCCGTCTTCGGCTCAACCGATCGGCACCGCCACTTCTTCAACTAGCGTCAAACTGGCCGAACTAAACACGAAATTTATCTCCCTTTATCGCGCTCAAACCCCTACCCTTGAAGCAGAACTGCCGCTGATTATTATTATCAATAACGACGCTGTTACGGCGATTGAGCCGCACCAAAGAACCCGCTATGTCTTTGACTCAAGCATTTACGAAATCAAGTCTGCTTTGCACGCGGTGCTGGCTTATCAAGGGCTAATGACAGCACTGGCTGTGCCGAAACCGATTGTTGCTTGGCATGAAGCGGATCAGTTTCTAACGATGCTCATCAGTCTACAGCCGCTCATTGCCGAAACCCAAGCCAGTGCCTTAGCAAAACAAGACACGATGGCGCTTATTTCGCAACTAGAGAACGCCACTCGCACAGCGATTGCTCAGCAAAAAGTAACACCCAAAGATATTGCCTTTACCCTTTCAAACGTCGAGCCAAAAGTCATGTCTGTGGTCAACGAAATCGGTCAATCTTCAGCCGACGCAATGATTGCTGCGCTCAAGGCCATCGAAGAAAAGGTGACGCCTGCTATTTGGGAGAAGGTAATCGTCGTGGTGCCGGGTCCAGCCACGGCTAGGATAAACAACTTAGGTTTAGCAGCCGCATCGACAGTTCTCGGTGCGGCTGCGCTGGGTAAACAGATTTTTTATAGCGAAGCTATTTACGACGATGACGGTATCTTGCGTTACGTTCAAACGCTCATGCGCGACAAACAATTCTCAACACTTATGTTTAACCAACCCTACCGTATGTGGCGTGATGCGTTAGCGGATACCTCAAGCAAGTATCTCGTTCAAAACACTGACGCGCCTCTGGCTCAATAATTTCCACCAACAGCATCAAATACTTGGTTCGAGCGGTGGCAGTTAGCGCCACCGGATGACATGGTAGCGACTGGCACCAATCGCACGCCGTTACCCACCATACCCACGGCAGGTTCCGAAGTATTCCTATCCTTTGGTCCGATTTGGTGTTGTCACCTGAGGCAGGACCCGTATGCGGTAATTCTGCACGTACGGATCTGTGCTGGGAGCATCGGGTAACCAGTGTCCCTACTGCGACCGTTAGTAAGTGACTGCTAAGTCACGCAAGTCAGTGCTATCTTCGTCGTCTATAGTCCATGTGTGCAGAAAAAGCAGCCGCCATGAGAGCCACGTCGCCACGGGAGATTCCAACCTGTTTCGCGGCGTTCTTCCAACCATCTACAGCCGCCGCAACTTCTTCGATAATCTGCTTGCCGTGTTCTTCGGACAGCCCATAAAAACGGGCTGTGGTCAGAACTGTTGCGAGGCTTGGACGATTGTCAGCGTCGTCAATGCTCAGGACGTGCTCTGCCTTGTCGATGTTCGGATTCACGTCGAACGCAGGTGCCAAACGCCAGCCTGTCTGCCCAAGCACAAAGCCGTGGTTGCGTAGATGGTCGTCTCGATTGCCAACCGCCACGTTGAAAGCGACCCGACGGAATAACTGTTCCAAGTTTGCATTCGTGTGCGCGCCATCGCCCTGCGACCGAAGGAACTGCGCGAGCTCCAAATAGCTCGTGCCCTCACTTTGCGTCTTGCGAAGCAGAGTCATTGCCGAAGCATAGAAAACTCGCCCGCCGTTCACCCGGTCAAAGCGTTGTACGCAGAAAGTGTGGAAGTCGTTCTCTAGGTGCAAGAGCTTGGCGCTAGGAACGTCGACACCTGCCTTAATTGCTAAGCCGTGTAGAACATACTCCCAGGCACCCACATCTCGGTCGTCATCGCGTGCAGGGAATTTTCCGATCCACAGTGAACCATCCACGTCCGTGAAATTAGCCTTTGGGCGTGCGCCGCCAAGCGACGCGCCAGGTGCAACCAATACGGCGAGCCACTTGCTCAGTTTATCCAAGTCGTCCAGTCGCCGACTGCTGAGCTGATAGGCGACGGCTTCGAGCTCGCGCAAAGTGGTGATTGGTGGTGCTGCCATGCGCTCATTGTTTAGGAACTCCGCTGTGCCAAGGCGTCGAAAGCGCAATGCGCCTTGTCGGGTGAAGTCTTGGACGCCGATCAGAAAGTTCCAGCCGTAAAGCGTGCGAGTGGGTCGCTTCTCTTCCTTTGCTTGCAATGCCTCTCTACGCTTCATGAGGGTTTGGCCCCATCGATCTGGTGATGAATCCAGGAAAACCCCGAAGTTGCCAAGCTCAGGCTTAGGGAAAAAGGGCGCATCGTCCAAAGACAAGTCTGGGTCGAGTGCGAATGCACGCCGATCGAGCAACCACGCACCCTCATAGCGGAATCTAATTTGGCCGCGGTCGTGCGCCAGCGTGCCGACTCGACTAGGCGGTCCAAGGTCAGAGTCGAGCCAGACCTCTAACTCGCTGTCTTGAGGGCTCATGACGTATTGCCTGCGGAATTGGGTAGGGCATCAACCATCTTGTGATCTGAGACCGCTCGCCGACGGCGGAACGTCGGTGCTGGCGCTTGAAGTGCCAGATCTTGTAGTTTCCGACCGACCTTATCATCGGCGGCCAGTGTGTTGATGTCGGTTTCGAGGCCTAGGACGGTCATTACCCGTAGGTACATGCCGATCGTTGCGCCAGGGTTGCCTGCCTCTACTTTGTACAAGGAGGTTCTCGATATGCCTGCCCGCTGGGCAACGACGGCATTACTCAACTTTCGCCGAAGACGGGCGAGCTTGAGCCGCTCGCCAAGTCGGGAAAGAAGTATTTGTTCTTGTGGAAATACCACAGGTGGTTTGCTAGGCATTCTTTCATTGTAGACATTAAACGTAATATTTGTCTATAATGGTTATCATTTCATAAGACCAAAATAATTTTATAAGACTTACTTGATGTGCAATTTTTTAATGATGAGCACTCGGGCGGCGAAGGACGGTCCCTCTTGTTGGGCATGAGCATTCTCATGAAGCTTTTAATTTTTTTCATTGCGAGCGAGAAGATGGCGGCGCTTTCCAGAGTAATTCAGCACATGAGGCGACTAAACGTGAAAGTGCTTTTATGGAGGTGGCTGAAATGAAAGCTGAATACGATCTCTCAAAGTTGAAGTCACTTAAAAATCCGTATGCTTCTCAGTTGAAGAGGGCAGTGACCGTGTGGTTATCGCAAGACGTAGTGGACTACTTCAAAGGCACGGTAGATGAGGCGGAGGGTCCCTCTCAGAGTCTCATTAATTTGTATTTGCGCAACTGTTTGGCTAATAATCGAAAGGTCTAGATTCACTGGCCTAAGACAGTTTATTTGATTACTTTTTTGAATTGATTACGCGATCAACCACCTAAACCAGTCGATGGGACCTTTTGGGACAGCTGCTTCTTGGTTTTGGCGGATCACTCGTCGCACGGTTTGTTACATGGCCGAGTTTTTTGTGGCTACTCAATTGAAATAAAACGATCTATTGCGGGCATCCTGCGCTGTTAACCCCTAGGTCACTGGTTTGAGCCCAGTTTTTTTTGGGGGGGGTGACGGCGAGTGCACCATGAATCCCATGCTTCTTAGACTTGACCGATTACCATGCGCGGTGAATTATCTTTTAAGACTCTCATTAATGGCCGGTTGGTTTTAGATCACGGTAGAAATTTTCACGAGGCCCAACCATCAAAAGCGCAACCCTGTGGCCATCGAGCAGGCGATAAACCAAAATGCGCAGCAGCTCGCCAATGCGGAACTTATAAACCTGTACGTCGGCAAAATCACCGACTTTCGATTCACTCGCAGCGGGATTTCCGCAGATGGTTCGCACTGCTTCATCGAGTGTCAATTTTTGTTGCTTGTGCAGCTTTTTAACGGGTCGCTCGAACGTTGGTGTATCAAGAATTTGCATTAGCCGAATGGATACTCGCCTGAAGGCTCTTCCTGATCAGCGTTGAGGATATCCCGAATGACACTAAAGGGTAGGTCGGGATTTTCAGCGGCGATCTTTCTGATCTGGGACCAGTGCTCGATTTGCTTGGGTACTGATCGGTGCTCTAACGTGCCAAAACGCTTGGCGGATTCGACCAAAGTTTTGGAAAGTTTTACGTTGATGGCCACAGGCGTCTCCTCTATTAGGACTTGAAACCAAGGGATCGATTACGGACCATCAAGGCATAAAAGGGAACCCTTAAGTCGTGTTTTGGTTCAAAAGCCTGGCGCCACGTTATTTGATCTGGGTGGTTTGCAAGAAGAGCTAGGCGTTCGAGAGCATTTTGGGTGCGCGATCGATCTAGTGGCACCCGCTGATTTGCCGGCAAAGTTCAGGGGAAATGTGCTTTCTCAGGCGTTGCCCGTTGCCTAAAAACCAACCCCTAAAAACCTACACCAGAAAACCGTGCTCTAAAACATCGGGCTGCGAATTTTGTAGTGGAAAACGACCATTCGGGTCGTTAATGCACCGAACAAGACAAACACCACCAGTGCGGTGATGTGCTCGGGATGATAGTCTTGCTGCGCGGTATACCAGCTCAGTGCCAGGGAAAGGAAAAGTCCCCAGATCAGGGCCACTTCCGCGTAGAAAGAGCCTTTCAGTCCCGGGTTATCAACATCAGCTCGAATGACGTCACGCAAAATACCCCCCCCAGCACCGGTCAACGCGGCCAACAAGGGCCCCCACAGCCATAAAGGCTGTATGTTGGCGTCAACAGCCACGATCACGCCAATGATTGTGAATGCGGCGAGTCCAATCGCATCAAAAAAAGAAACGGCTGCATTTTTATTGAGATGGCCGATTAAAAATTCGTCATCGGTATCTCCAATGGTCTGGGGTTGACTCGATTTCGACCAAAAGCTTTTGAGACGAAAGATCAGATAAAACGTGAAGACCGTCCCAAAAATCAGCAACAAGTAGATGGGCGACTTCAGCACAGATAAGGTTTCACGCTGAAGCAAGACATCTCGAACAATGCCACCCCCAACAGAGGGCACGGCAGCAAGCACCAAAGCCCCAAAGAGGCTGTATCTACCTTGGCGAGCCAACAAAACACCAGACAATGCAAACGCAATGGTTCCGATTACGTCGACAACAAAAAACCACCATTGACCCGCTGTCACACCGAGTAAAACAGGCAACAAATACTCCCGCACAATCTGCGTGTACTCACCCGACTGACGCAACTGCGCCAGGCTTTGGTTGAAAGAAGCCACCATCTCCGGCGTTGTCGTCGCCTTACTGAAAATAACGTGTATGTCACCAGAAAAAAACGGCTCGCTAATTCGACGCGCAGATTTCGACCAGTCGTGACGCCAAACCAAGGTCTCGCCAACCAATGCGTCTATGGCGATTGCATCGACTTGCTTCTCCAGTAGATTTGTAAAATTTTGATCATCGGTCATCACACGGACTATCCGGGACGCATTGGCTGGATCATCGATAAACGACATCATGTCCGCACCGTAATAAAACCCATCAACCACGCCAAGCCGGATATTGCGAGTCCTCAGCAGGTGCAACCACTGAGCCGGGGTACCAAAATCATAAACCTGCGCATCTTCAGGCCGAACGTACACCACATTTCTTTCGGTTCGGTAAGCGTCAGAATAATAGGCATACTTGCTGCGTTCTTCGCTCAGAAAAGCGCCTGCGGCGATGTCCCGATCCCCATTAGCTATGTCTATCTGATGCTGTCGCCAAGTGACTTCATCGAATGTTAGCGAATAGCCCATTCGAGAAAAAATCGCCCTTAAAAGCTCAATATCCAAGCCCGTCAAGCGCGTGACATCATTCTTGGTCAGTAGGTATTGATAGGGATCCCAGCGATACCAACCCGCTCTCAATTCAGTGGGCGGCAGCGAACCATCTGGGGGTGTGGGTGTGGGTGTCGCAGCGACAGCCACCGATTCCTCTTTTGTTGAGCCGTTTGCACCCTGCTGAGCCTGAACAGGATCCCCACCGGCAAAGACCGCCGTCACCAAAAGCAAAGAAAAACACCACTGCGATATGACTTGCGTGTTCAAGACGCCCTCACTTGGGTATCAGGTTCCGCCAAAAGGCAGCGTATCAACTGCATTGGCACGCCCTTTCCCAGAAGTCTCAAGAAACAAGCGCGATAAGCAGACCGGTGCTGAGTTTACCTGAGGTGGTGGCACTAGGCACAACTTTTTCCAGTTGAATCAGGAGCCTAAGGTAAAGGTGCTGTAGCGCCGATGATCGGCATCTACGCGACATAACCCGGAAAAGATGCTGTTTCAGGCAATAAGACGCCTGTAAGCACCTTTAAAACAATACCAATCGTGGCGAGAAGCTCCCTAAGCTCCCTAAGCTCCCTAAGCTCTCTAATTTGGCTACCTGTTCTGCGTTGATAGTTGAGATGCCCGAGACGGGTTTAGAACCATTTAGGTGCTTGGCGTCAAATACCTTGGCCAGTGCGTTGCCATGTCTTGGTTGACCGCACTAACCAGTACGACGAACCTAACGTTTGCGTTAGGCGTGGTGTCCCTTGCGGCCTTTGGTCAACGGCCGGGTTTGGTCGCAGCGTGCATCGTTCCCGATTTGGGGCGGTTTTCCGGTCTTGGGTTATCAATTGTGCGTGATCTAGTCGAGTCGTTCGGAGGTCAGTGCCACTGTCGGACTTACCGCTTGACGGGTTGTTTGTGCCGGTTCGCTTGCTGATGCGCCTGCGGATTTCGCCGATCGGTTAGGTCGCAATGTTACTGATTTACTCAAATACAGATTTGTCTAACCTGTTGTATTTTTACGTTTTTGTAAGAAACGGTAAGGTTCCACCAAAGGCTTGTACTTATGATATGCAAATTGAGACATCCTTAGGGAATCAATGTTGTGACAAAGTGGGCCGCGAAGCGCGCCGACACATCGTTTGAACGCCCTTACAGGTGCTTCCCACGAGCCGATATTGCTTGTGGTGTTGCGTCGCGTCTTAAGGGTGGAGCAACTTGAACCACATTTATCGCGTCATCTTTAATCGAGCCTTGGGCGTATGGCAGGCCGTCACTGAGATCGCCAAAGGTTCTGGCAAGCTTGGTGGTTCGGTTAAGAGACATGCTAGGCGATTAGCAGCAGTGGCTGCCATGGCTGCCGGTACAGGTGGCGTGGGCGGCGGCGTGGTGCATGCACAGAACGCCCCGGCACCCAATCAATTGCCGCAAGGCGGCAACATCGCGGCTGGTCAGGCGCAGATTAATCAGGCTGGCAATGTGATGAACATTGACCAGAGCACTCAGAAAGCTATCATCAACTGGAGTGAGTTCAATGTGGGCCAAGACGCCACGGTGAACTTTAACCAACCGAATGCCAGCGCAGCTACGTTAAACCGGGTGTTGGACTCAAACCCAAGTCAGATCTTTGGTCGGATTGTGGCACCGGGTCAGGTGATACTGATCAACCCAAACGGGGCGTACTTTGCGCCAAGTGCCAGTGTGGATGTCGGCGGTTTGATCGCCACCACGCATGAGCTGGCCGATAAAGACTTTCTGCAAGGCAACTATCAGTTCAAGAGAAATGGCGCCAAGGGCCAGATCATCAACGAAGGCGAGCTTAAAGCCAAGTTAGACGGCTACATCGCACTCATGGCCCCAGAGGTCAGGAACCAGGGCGTGATCATGGCTGAGCGCGGCACCGTGGCCTTGGCCAGTGGCGAGCACATCCGGTTGGACTTTGGCACGGGTAACAAGTTGACCGGTATCACGGTCACTGAACAAGACTTAGATGCGCAAATAGAAAACCGCCATGCCATTATTGCTGAAGGCGGCTTGGTGATTCTCAGTGCCAGGGCCACCGCCGAACTGAGGGCATCGGTGATCAAAAACAGTGGCCAGATTGTGGCCAGTGCGGGTGCGAACACGGTGACCATGCAAGGTGGTCGCATCATTCTTGATGCGGGTGCTTCAGGCGATGTGCAGGTCTCGGGTGATCTGATTGCCCGGGGTAAGCGTTCAACCAATGCAGCCAACAATACCGCCAAGGGTGGTGAGGTCAAACTCACCGCCAAGACAATTCAGCTTACCAACACAGCAAAGATTGATGTCAGTGGTGATGCCGGTGGCGGCAAAGTGTTGGTGGGTGGTAATTCACAAGGCCAGGGTCCAGAACAAAACGCCGATTCTGTTTCGATTGACGAAGGTGCCACGATCCTCGCAGATGCCACACACCTAGGTGACGGCGGTACGGTGGTGGTGTGGTCTGAAGAGTCCACGCGCATTGATGGCACGATCTCGGCCAAGGGTGGGCCAGAGGGTGGTGTCGGTGGCACGGTAGAGACGTCTTCGAGAAAGCGGTTGACGGTCACTGGTACGGTGAGCACGGCGGTGCACAACCGTCCTGAACTTGCAGGACGGTGGCTGATCAGTGGTGAAGAGATTGAGCTGGCCTCGAGCGCGAGCTTGCAAACCATTCTGACCAATCAAGCTTTGGGACAGTTAACACCCGAGCAAGCGGCGACTGCAGCCAAGTCGCTCTTAGATGAAGGCTCAATCGCTAGATCCCTGGTCGAAGGCACGGAGGTATCAATCGTTGCCACGAATAGCATTTCTGGTGTCGACACGATTGATCGCACTGGGGTACGGGCTGAATTAACCCTGTTGCAAAACGCCAATAACGCAAGCAATGCCGCTGAAGTAGAAACCGGCGTTACCATTGCCGCAAGCGGTAATGAGCGCTACACGTTTTTCTTGAATGGCCAAGACTTGATCTTTAACAGCCGTTTGGCTGACATCAGCGGACAAGACGTTATCATCAAAGCGTGCGTCATGGGCTGCACGGTTGATGATGCGGGTCAGGTGTTTATTGACAAGGTCACTGGCATTCAAAGTCTTGATGTCAGAAGCGGTGTGAGCACCACGTTGGCTGGCGGTATTGAACTCAACGGCTTACTGAACTTCGATGCGCTGACGCTGGATTCAGCGAACGTCACGATCGTCGCCGGATCGCTGAATATTCACGGACCGGTAAACGTCTCGCCCGACACACAAAACCAAGGTGGTGCAAACTTAACGATTCGACCGCAAGACGCGAGTCAATCGATACAGGTCGGTGATTCACAAGATCCGCAGAATTCACAAGAGACTCAAAACCCAACCTCAACACTGACGCTCGATAGCACCACCCTACAAAACTTAAACAACGCTGAGCTCAGCTCGCTCACAATCGGTGGTGAGGATCAGGTTGGATCTATTCAGGTTGACGCCACCATCGAATCGGCCGGTGACTTAACACTGCAAACCTTCGGTCAGTTGCAGGTCAGCGTTTCGGCTGAAATCATTGCGGCAAGTGATGTCACGCTCAAGGGTAGTGACATCTCGATTGCCGGCAAGGTGCTTGTAACTCAAGCTGCTGACTCAACCAACACCACAAACTCAATCAAGGTCGATGCGGCCAACTCAGTCACCATTGATGGCACGATGGCGGTTGACAGCGCAACAGGGCTGGGTGGTTTGATTACGATCGAAGGTATCGACATCACGCTTTCTGAGAACGCTAAACTGACAGCCACCGGCGCATTGGGCGGCGGCAGTATTCTCGTGGGCGGTGACTGGCAGGGTGGCGCCAATGTTGAACGTCGGGTGTTTGATGATCCGAATGCGTTAAGGCAAGCCACGACCGTCACGATGGCACAAGGTGCATTCATCGATGCCAGCGCCACAGACAATGGCAAGGGCGGCACGGTGGTGTTGTGGAGTGATGTGACCAATGCGAATTCGGTTACAGCAGTTTACGGAAGTATCTATGCAGAGGGTGGTGTAAACGGGGGAGATGGTGGAGAGGTAGAAACCTCAGGATACATATTGGATTCGCTCTCAGCGAATGTAAGCACAACCTCAAAGCTTGGTGAGACCGGCCTTTGGTTATTAGATCCCTTCGATTATGTCATCGGGGCGGCGCAAGCAGGACAAATAACGACTGCGCTCAATTTGAATAATGTCTCGATTCTGACAACATACACAGGTAGCGGGATCTCAGGTTACAGCGCTCCTAGTGGGGTGGGAAACATCACCATTAATGCAGCCATTTACTCGTTTAGCTCCAACTCTTTGACATTGACTGCTGACAACCAAATTCGGATTAATGCTGGCTTAAATCTCGTTGGTGGGTTCTCTGCGGTCGCATCTTCAGGGATTCTGATAAATGCAGATGTACTCACCGGAGGAAATCAGAGTTACTCAGGGCCAGTCACGATAGGCAGTGACGTGACACTCGACACGACTTACCGTGCTGTTTCACAATCTTACACCTCAGGGACCATCACCGAGAGTGGTGCGGTGCGCATTACCCTAACTGGTGCGGGCGGTGGCAAGGGCGGTAACGACGGCAGTAGCTCTTGGCAAATCGGCATGAACGGCGGCCTTGCTGGGCGCTATACTGCAACGCTTTACTTGGCACCAGAGACGACGTTGCAATTAAGGGCTGGGTCTGGTGGTGTTGGCGGAGCCAATAGCGCTAGTGGGAGTGGAGGTGGATCAGGGGGCACGAATGCACTAATTACTGCATTTAATGGCGGGCGAGGAGGACGTGCCGGCTCCGTCGGTAGTTCGGGTGGCGGCGGCGGCGGAGGCGCCGCATCGATTGTTCGGGTAGGAACATCTGAGGGCAATTATCTGATTGCCGGTGGTGCCGGTGGTGGCGCAGGTGCTAATAATATCAATGACAATGGCACGACAACCGCTGGACAATCCTATGGCACGACCAATGGAACTTCGAATACGGGCGGGCAGGGTACTAACGTTGGAAGTGTTGATGGCGGTGGCGGTGGTGGCGGTGGTGGTGGGTTATATGGTGGTGCAGGAGGCGCGGTTGTTAATGCTGGTTACGCTGAGCGCAGCGGTAAGGGCGGATTTGCTGGAGGCAATGGTGAAACTGTCGCTGAGGATAGCGTCTTTGCCACTTCCACGTCTCAAGTTGCGGTTAATAACTCAGCCACTGGTTCGGTTGTTGTCGAACGTTTTCAGTCTGGTGGAGCGAGAGCAAATATTAGTTTCAGCTCGACAGTTGATGGTGCAAATGCTGTCACCCTTAATGGCAATGTAACATTTAGCGGCAATGTTGGATCCTCGACTGCGCTGGGGAGCTTATCAGTTTTGGGCACAACCAACTTGGGTGGGAGTGTGACGACTTCAGGCGGTCAAACCTACGCAGGCACATCTACCCTCACAGGGTCGAATCGAAGCTTGTCAGGCGCAGAAATCAACCTTGCTGCCATTTCTCTAAGTTCTTTTAATTCAGATATCAATGCGGTGGGGGTAAGTTCGATAGCAGGAGTTGTGTCGGGTGCTGGCAGTTTGTCTAAAGAGGGTGCCGGAACACTTACGCTATCGGCCAACAATACATACACTGGCGCTACCAGCATCAATGCAGGTGCGCTAACCCTGACCGGTACCCTGTCGAACAGCACCGCAGTCTCAGTTGGCTCAGGCGCGACCTGGAACCTCAACACCACAAACTCGGTTGCATCCATTGCCGGTGCTGGAACGATCAGCACCTCAACCAGTGGCACAAAAACACTGACCACAGGTGGCAGCACATCCACGACTTTCAGCGGTGTGATTCAAAATGGTAGTGGTAGTCTGGCGCTGATTAAATCGGGATCTGGCACGCTGACGTTATCTGGTGCCAACACATACACGGGCAACATCACGATTAGTGCCGGTGCTCTTGAGATCGGTGGGGCGGGTACGCTGGGTAGTTCAGGCACCTACAGCGGCATGGTCTCGAACAGTGGCGATTTTGTGTATTCGTCAAGTGCTGATCTGGTGATGAGCGGTATTATTAGCGGCACGGGTCGGGCCATTAAAAACACGAGCACGAGTTCGACCTTGACACTTTCTGGTGCCAACACGTATACGGGTTCCACCATTGTGAACGCCGGCACCTTGAAGATTGATGCCACTGGGAAAATCTATACCGATATCAATAGTAACCCAGATGGCGCTGTGATTACGGTTGGTTCAGGTGCAGTGCTTGATCTTTACGATTGGCGTTGGGCGGGTAGTCTAGGCACGCTCTTTTTCGATAACGACAATCTCGTCATTGATGGCGGCACACTTCGGTTTAGTGGGACAACGGGTACTGGATCTGAGTATCGTGGGTTTACCGTTGGAGGGAAGGGGGCGACTTTTGAGTCAGCAACTGCAGGCCATACGTGGAGTCTTTTGAGCTATGTTTTATATGGTGGTTATCAACCGATCTGGAATGGATCTGTCACATTTACTGGTGCAGGAAATATCAGTACTGACCATATCATTACTGGTTCTAACTCGTTAACAAAAGAAGGCGATGGTTCGCTCACCTTGAGTGGTGCGAGCACCTACACAGGCAACACGACGATTTCAGCTGGCACGCTAGTGGTGGGTGGTGCAGGGTTGCTCGGTGGCGGTGTCTACACCGGCAACATCACCAACAACGCGACGTTGGCGTTCGCCTCAAGTGTGGATCAAGTCCTGACTGGTGTGATCAGTGGTTCTGGCACTTTGAGCAAGACGACGTCGACAACCAGCAAACTGTCACTTGTTGGTAACAGTTCTTTTGCAGGTACGACGTCAATTGTGGCCGGAACTCTCGGGCTGTATCACAACAACGCTGCAGGTACGAGCGCTATTGCTCTTGGGGCTAGCACGACGTTATTGCTGGGTCGCGCGGTTACTGAGATTGCAAATGACATCTCACTCTCAGGTACGACCACGATTGACCTAGACACTTCGGTTGATTATTTGGTTGTGGGTGGGGGTGGCGGTGGCGGTGCACACGTTGGCGGCGGCGGTGGCGGCGGTGGTGTTCTGAGTGGATCGATGGATCTAAGCTCAACAAACTATGAAGTTGTTGTTGGTTCAGGTGGCGCAGGCGGAAGTTTGCGGACAGCGAATAACTGGGACTCTGCTATCCCTGCGGCAAATGGAGGCTCATCATCGCTTAACGGTATTACGGCTTATGGCGGCGGCGGCGGTGGGCACTGGAATTATGAACAGCCCAATGAAAATGGCAAGAATGAGCCGGTTTCATCGGGCGGCGGCTCTGGTGACCAAACCCCAGGCGGTATCGGAACATACGGTCAAGGCTTCAGTGGGGGTAAAGGTGATGGAGTTCCCACATATGGCTACCGATCTGGCGGTGGTGGCGGGGCAGGTGGCGCCGGAGGTGATTTCAACATCGATGGTTCAGGTGATGGGGGTATTGGTTTATTCATTGGTTGGGCTAGCCAGTTAGGCCTTGGTGACGCCGGATATTTTGGTGGCGGCGGCGGCGGCGGGCTGCACTCTTCGATGGGTAGTTATGATCCTGGTGAAGGTGGGCTTGGTGGCGGTGGAAATGGATCTGAATATTCCGCGACAGCACCGATTGTCGCACTAAATACTGGTGGTGGCGGCGGCGGAGCTGCTCTGCCTAGTAATCAGCCCTCGACTGGTGGAAGTGGTGGCTCAGGCACTGTCGTGGTCAGATATTTGGGTGCTAGCGTCGTTGGGTCTGGTGGGGTTATTTCAACAGATGTG
>Ga0222669_1000136_pt1 | contig 25523 bp, 36 predicted proteins | sample AntAcemetagen730_FD_179848 | JGI IMG/M metagenome (GOLD analysis project Ga0222669, IMG submission 179848) | Saline water microbial communities from Ace Lake, Antarctica - #730 | ecosystem: Environmental > Aquatic > Non-marine Saline and Alkaline > Saline | place: Antarctica: Ace Lake...
AGTATTTTTGATCTGGTCCTTTATCTCTTCCACATCTACATTGTCATCTGCGTACTGTGGGTTGGCTTCAACAGATTTCTCTGTAGAATTTTTTTTAAATGGTGTTGCGTTATATCCATCTTCTAAATCTAATCCTGTCTTTAAATTTAGTGCATTAAGAAACGCATACTTTCGAGCATATGACATGGCTTGACCAGTACCAAACTTATCTAGTCCACCCATTGCAGTACACCCATCAATCATTACAAAATTATCTGGTGCATCAACGTCATGTATCTTCATGGTACAAGTTACAATCACACACTTGTCATTAACATCTGTTACATAGCTGCAAGTAGGATATAACCCATTGCCAAGCAACGCTTCCATTGATACTCGCAAAACGTCATCATGTAAAAGAGGATTGAAGTGCATACCCTTTACCTTAGTTGCTTTCTTTACTGATCCTGCTGTATTACAGGCATTGTGTAGTTTCTTATATATGTTATTCATATTTTTATTCCCCATAGTTTATTGATTAATTGTAATTGTTCTGGTGCTAAATCTTTATAATAAAATGGATGATTAAGATCAGGAATGTCCATCATGTTTGCTAAAGTATTAATGTTACCTTTAGAAAACATAATCATTTTTTCCCATGTTAAAATTTTCTGCACCATTTTAAAGTAAAGATGTTCCAGATGGTCTGCTTTCATTAAATCATGTGATTGGTCAAAGATAATATGTTCTTTATCATTAACATAAACTAAGAATGGTATTTTCTTAGTACACATAAAGTAGAAACTTGTTTGAGTTAAATTCTCAAAGGTAGGCTCAGTTGGAATTGGTTGCGAACTCATTTTCCATTCCTCTTTGTTTTTAATTTTTCTAATATTAGGTGGTTTAGTTTTAAGTTCTATAAATTTTGTTTTATTTTCATAATCAATCCTACCAATGACAGGTTTAATCATGGTCATCTCTTTGTGTTCAACATATCTTTCACAAACTAATTTATCTTTACCCATTATATCTTGCACAACTTTTTTAGTTACACCAATCGAATCATGTGCATACTGTTCCATTTCTTTTCTGGCATACTCATCTTTTTTATCTACTGGTGGTTTTGATTTGATTGCGTCTAGTTCACTTTGGAAAGCTGTTTTATAATCTCTTTCCTCTTTTGTAAACGCAGTTTGTTTTATTGTTTTGGTTGTGTAAATAACATCAGCTATTAATTTTTGTACTGTGTTGTTAACTAAGTTTCCAAATGAAGGCTTGTATCTAAAAGCAAAATTTCTTCTTATCTCTTGTGGAAAAGAATAGGTAATTATATTTTTTGAAAATGGTGATGATGTAGAACTGTAAGACCAATGGTCTAAATTTTTACCCCCATTATATATTGAAAATGCTTGTTCTATTTTTTGTTCTTCTGTTAGTTCTCTAAGTTTCATTAGTTCCTTTGTTTTAGTTCCTTTGTTTTCCAATACTTATAAAGATATTTATTTACTTGTCAAACAATTAATATAATGTATATACATACAAATCATATAACAAAGAAAGGTAATAATGACACTCGAAGAATACAGAAAAGAAAAAAGTTTATCCTATTATAATTTAGGATTAGAGCTAGGTATAGTAGGTGTACAAAATCCAGGCACAAGTGTGCAGAGATGGTGCTTGACATCAAAGATAAAAAGATTTCCTGATCCGAAAATGGTTAAGAAAATTGTTGACGTAACTAAAAGTAAAGTAACTATAAAGGATTTATATGAAGCCTGGTGGAACACCGAAGTTTAAATATAAAAGAGTAAAAATAATTTGGCAAGATATTGTTACAGATCCATCTTGGTATGACAGTTTAGAAGATGTTGAAAAATTAACTTACTCTTGGTGTGAAGATACAGGATATTTATTTTCTAAAGACGCTAAGATGGTAAAGATATTTACATCCTACTCCTATGATGGAGATAAATTAACCATTGGAACTATAACAGTATTTCCTAGAAGTGTAGTTAAAAAAATAGAGGTATTAAAATGATTGATGAAAATAGAAAAAAAAGTTTAGTAGTAATTAGTTTAGGAGCTGGTGTTCAAAGCTCAACAATGGCTTTAATGGCTGCAAATGGTGAATTACCTAAACCAGATTGTGCAATATTTGCTGATACTGGTTATGAGCCTAAAGCTGTTTATAGATATTTAGAATTTCTAAAGAAAGTTTTACCTTACCCAATCTATACTGTTTCAAAAGGAAATATTAGAGATGATATGTTAGCTGCAAGAGGAACAACAGATTTTGTTGTAGCTCCATTTTTTACACAAGAAACTATTACTGGTAAGAAAGGAATGATTATGCGTCAATGTACTAATGATTATAAAATTCAACCTATAAAGAAAAAGATTAGACAGCTTTGTGGTGTTGGATATAAAAAACACTTTCCTAAAGATCAATATGTAGAACAATGGATTGGTATTTCTAAAGATGAAATACAAAGAATGAAACCAGCTAGAGATCCTTATATTTTAAACAGACATCCTTTAATTGAATTAAATATGTCAAGACAAGATTGTATTAGTTACTTAAATAAAAAAAAAATACCTCTACCTGAAAAATCAGCTTGTATTGTTTGTCCCTTTCATGATGATAAGTATTGGCATTTTATGAAAACTCAAAGACCAGAAGAATTTGCAGACGCAGTTGAACTTGATAAGGAAATTAGAACTATAAGCAGAAAAGATAATATAAAAAATTATACTCATAAATCTTGTAAACCTTTAGATGAAGTAGATTTTGATCCAGATGAAAACCAATTAGATATGTTTAATAATGAGTGTGAGGGTATGTGTGGAGTATGACACACGAAGGTATGTTTAATGAATATGATGATAGTATTAAACTAAAAAAATTAAGAACAGAAAACAATCAACTAAAAAAAACTATTGATATAATTCAGACCGAAAATAATATAAAAGATTACGAGATACAAACTTTAAGGGAAAAACTAAATGAGAAACGCAAAAATTAGACACGCAAAAAAAGAATACGATAAACAATATAATTTAAAAAATAAAGAACGTCTAATAAAATATCGTTTAAAAAATAAAGAGATTATTAGTGAAAGAGGTAAAAATTATCGTTTAAATAATAAAGAAAAAATAAAAGAAAGTAAAAGAAAAAGCTATCATAAAAATAAAAATAAAGAAAAAATAATAGCTAAAAGAAAACAATACCAATTAAATAATAAAGAAAAAATATTAATTAGAGTTAAAGAGTATCAAATTAAAAATAAAGAAAAAATAAAGATAAAGAAAAAAGAATCTTATTTAAAAAATAGAGAACAAATATCACTTAAACAAAAACAATACCGATTAGACAATATAGAAGAAATAAGAATTAGAGCTAAAGAATATAGAGTAAAATATAAGGAAAAAAAAAGAGAGATTGACAGACTTTATAGGCTTAAAAATATTGAAAAAATAAAAATTAATAAAAAACTATATCATCAAAAAGTCAAAAACACAGAATCCTATAAAGAAAAAAGAAGAGCAAGTAATAAAATATATAATCAAACTCCCAAACGAAAAGAATGGAATAGGTTATATGCTAGAAAAAATTATCAAAAAGCTAAAGAACGACAAAATATATATTGGATTAATAATCCTGAAAGTTTCCAACAACGAGAAACATGGGTAAAAACTTATAATAAAACTTATAAAAAACAACATAGATTAAGAATTAATTTACAAATAAAAACAAGAAGGGAAAATGATCCCAATTTTAAAATGAGACAGACTTTAAGAAGTAGAATATGGACTGTATTAAAAAGAAAGAATAAATTAAAATCAACATCAACCTTAACATTACTGGGTGTTGATAATGTTGAAACAGTTATTAATCATATTGAAAAACAATTTAAACCTTGGATGACATGGGATAATCATGGAGACTGGCATTTAGATCATATTATGCCTTGTGCTTCTTTTGATTTAACTTGTCCAGTTCAACAACTTGCTTGTTTTAATTATAACAATCTTAGACCTTTAGAAGCATTGGAAAATATGAGAAAGGGATCTAAAATCTTACATGGCTAGACAAGCTTTATATTTTGACAAAGATTTATATTCTAAATGGCACAGAAAATATGATGGGATTGCTATGTGTGATGTGGATAGTGTTGAAATATGTGGTAACAAAGGGTGTTGGAAACCTTTAGCAATCATTGAACATCTATATGACACTAACTCGGATAAAAAGAAGTATACAAACATTGTAGAACAAATTGGACAAGCTCTAAATGTGCCTGTTTTTTTGGTATATTATAAAAAAACGACCAGAGATAGCCTAACCTTTAGAGTTGCTCAAAAGCACCCCATTAGAACGCCAATACGACCCCATTCTGAAGCTGAGTGGGTAGACATATTAAGGCAGATACAAGATAAACACCAGAAAGTCTGTATGTATGCTAAATAAAAATAATTCCATGTTTAACTTCATGATTTTTATTCAGAGTAATTATTTAAGAGGTAAAAATTATGCTAAATAAGTATGATCCTCATATCAGAGTAAAGTTTTCCATCTTTAATGACCCTAGTTTTAGGTCAATTCCTGAACACCACAGATCTCACGCCTATCTCGTATTCATTTGTTTACTAAAATTCGCCAATGCCAAGACCCTCACTTGTTACCCTCGCAAAGCCACTATCTCTGATATGTCTGGCTTATCTAGGACCACAATCTATCGAGCTACGCTATGCCTGGTTAATGCTAAAATAATTAAAAAGAAAAAGCTAAAGTCCACTTTATTGTACACTCTAAACCCCAAGTATATCGTGGGTTATAGACCAGACGTTTCAGAGAGAACACACTATGTTTCTAAGGGAACACACTATGTTTCAGAGAGACCGACATTAAAAGAACTAACATATATAACTAACATAGATACTAACAAGGTCCAGTTTAGTAATAAGTCTAGCGAGGTAGATGCTATCGTAACATCTAATATAGGTAATAAAGAATTTATGATTAATGAGTTATCGAAACTCCCCTTGCCTATCTTAGAATCAGATATTAATAAATACTATTGTAAATTGGCAATCATAAGAAAGGAAGAACTGGCTCGTGAAAAAGACGCTGTATATGTAAGTCCTCAAAAGATTATTTCAGCTTTAAATAATGTTAAGAAACAAACCAATGTAAGATATAGACAGAAAGTTGAATACAATAAAAGAAACGGAATAAAACCATGGGAAAAATAAAAATACAATGTGAAGCTACTACTAGGACCTCAATTAAATTGGGTAAGCCTAGAAGATGTAAGGCTAAAGGCTATTTTACCCCTACTACCAGGCGTATGCTGTGCCGTTTTCATGGGTGTAATAAAACAATCAATAGTAAGACAAGAAAGTATAAAGGTCTATACAAGAACGATAATATTGCTATAGATACAAAGGTAAAAATATTAAAAAATTTAATAAACTTTAGGGATAAAACAGATGAAGAAATCAAAGAGTATATCACCCAAGAACAAGAACGAGCTACTAAATCTAACAGATACAGAACAAAATACTATTCTAGACACTACTTACGCTGGAGGTCTGTCCATAGACGTAGCAAGGGACTTGCAAATCAACTTGAGGACTTTTTACAAATATTTAGAGCAAAATCCAAAGTTCAAAAGTGAGTATGATAAAGCACAAGAGATTGGAATTAAAACCTTAGTTGAGAAGATGTTAAAGATCTTTGATACTGACCCCTCAAATATTGAACCCAATGAGTTGCTTTTTATTAGAGAAAAAAAGGATTGGTTGAAATGGTTAGCACCTAGAATTAGTTCTTTGTTCCAGGAAAAACAAAAGATTGATGTTAAAACTGACAGCAATATAAAAATTAGTTGGTCCTCAAATGATGAAGATTTGATTGATGTTACTGAGGATATAATTGATATACCCCCAGTTATTAAAGATTAATTATTCTTGCTCTATTCTTTCTCTTACCCAATCTTCATAGTTCTCAAGTAAAGTATCTTTGCTTATTGTACCATCAAGTATCAATTCAATTTGATCTTTTAAACTGTCTATTTGACCTTCTAAATCATGGCTATTTTTATCAATACATAAAAAACTTTCTAAATCATAAACATCATGTTCTTGAAACCGTTTTGTAGTTTCTTTTTGTTTTTCTTTATGTTCTTTTATTTCTTTTACTATTCCCTGTAAGTAATTATCCATAGTTCCTTTTTGTTAGCTTATTGTTTTTATAGTAAGTGTAAATTATTCCTTTAGCACTTAATATATTTAAAAGAGTTTGTTTCTGTAGCTGAAGTATTTTTCTTTCAGAAAAAAGCTCATCTAAATTCTGTTTTTGTAATTGTTTATTCATATTAAAAACCCCATTTATTTATTTTAAAATCTAATGCTTGTTTTAGATTTTGATTACTGTCATCTTCTATTAAATACTCATCAGTTTTACATTCGCAACATTCAAGAATATTAATTTTATCCTCATCATAAACTGCTTCGCAATTATTACATTTTATTATTGTCATTTATTCCCCCTATATTATTATTATTAATGTTAATACAATAAAAGCTAGAATTAAGCCAATGATTGCAATACTTTTTGTGTATCTTCTATGAATTGGTTTTCCAAATATAATCATTTATTCCTCGCTTTCTGTTTCATCTGTACCTTCATCTAGTATTTCATTTTCATCTAAACAATCAACCTCTACATAATCACAATAACCTTCATTATGTAATTTTGTTGCTTCATCTAAATCTTTAGCCTCAATAGTACATTCCTCTCTAACTCTTTTATTCACCTCTCTCCAAAATAAAAATTGTTTTTTCATTTATTTTTCCTCGCTTTCTATATTTATTATTTTATATTGTTTATAATTTGTTAATTCATAAAAAGTTTTAAGAAGTGTTTTTATAGTTTTATCACTACTTATTAAATTATATTTTACTTCTTTTTTGTTTTTCATATCCCATAATATAATCATATTAAAAACCCCATTTATTTATTTTAAACTGTAAAGCCTTGTCAAGCTCTTCGTTACTATCATCAATTACATTTTCTGGTAATGGTTGATAATCTATATAGTCATCATTGATTGATTGATCCTGGTACTTATGTTGTAAGCTTTCAAGGTCTATTTCTTTTAAGTAAGATCTTATTTTTTCTATTAGTTTATTAGGCATTATTTCCCCCATATTAAAGTTATTATTATTGCTAATACTAAAGCTAAATAAAAATGTTCCATTATTTTATATTCCCTTATTAGTTAATGGTGTTGTTAATTGGTTGATGTTTATTAAAAGATAATTCAGCTCTAAATCTTTCAATTTCATTTTTTTTATGAAATTTTTCAATAGTATGCTTTGCAATCTTTCCATTTTTAAAGAATAACCAGCAAGAAGTTTCTTTGATTGGCTCTCCCATTTCTTTGAACTCATGATTTGATAATATTATCATTGTATCCCTTTTTTTAGTTGTGATTTATTAATTAATAAATCTCTAAAGGGTCTATAAAGACCCCTTAAAGTCTTATTAAGCAACTACTTGATTGACCTCAACTATTCTATACATCTCATTATTTTTGATTAATTCTTTTTTTAATTGCTTATTAAAAAGATACATATTTAATTTACTTTTTATTATTTCATCAAATACATTTTGGTGAAAAAATGCTTTTGTAAATTGAAACCTTACTTTGTATGTGTTCATATTATCCCTTTTTTTAGTTGTTATTTGTTTATGTTAATTAATCTTTTAAGTTAATTGTTGCCTGATTATATCCAATTACAAAACCTAACATTTCTTGTTTACTGTTAAATCTTTTTAAATCTCTACCATATTGATTATAACCAGTATTGATTGAATATGCATTAAAACAAACGCCTTTTTCTTTTATTTCGTGGCTTGTAATATTATCATATCCATATTTTAAAACATTTTTTGTAAATTCAGCACATTGGTAAGCATGATAATATTTAGTATCACCTCTTAAAACTACATTAATGTTTTCTTTGTTTTTTTTAAATTCCATTTCATTATCTAAATGGTATTGATTTGTCTTTACTTCTATTTCTTGTATTATTTGTTTTTGTGTTTGCATTGTGTTTTCCCTTTGTTAGTTGTTATTATTAAATATACTTTTTGTATTTATTAATGTCAAGTTTAATATTACTATCATAATCAATTAGTATTTTTACTTGCATTATAAAGATCATTTAAAAGTGTTTTACCTTCAATATTATTTAAGTTAAAAAAATTAAACACTTGATGAGCTTGTTTTATAGTAAATCGCTTAATATATTTTAAACGCTTATTTGATAGAGTTTTTATAAAATTATCTCTACATAAAGATAGAGTACCTGAAATACCTTTATAATAAATTGAGTTTGAATAGTTTAAATTAAACTCATATTCATTCAAATCATTTTCAAAGTTTAAATAATATGTAAAACTTTTATTATCAGTTGAAACATGTTTTTTGTTTATTTTAAATTGTATCATTTTTGTTCCTATTGTTTTAATTGTTTGCATATAATTAATATATACATAAAGGATATGATTACAAGTATTATATTAAGACAGATTGACGCATATTAAATTGATATATAGAGAGAGAATATATATAATAGAAGTTAAAATAATATATATAGAGAGAGTAAAATATATATTAATAAAGTTGAGAGAATAAAATATAATGTTAAAACAATCCTATTCTAATATAAACGCAGCAAATGTTTTAATGCGTAAACAATCGGCTTAATAAAAAATCTAAGTACCAATCAACCAATATAAAAGAATAAATCTTATTAGGTTTGATAACCGTTTATTATCACTAATACAAAAAAGATATATATATAGAGTGGACCCTCTTTTTTATAAAGCTACCCCCCCCTATACCCCCTAAAACGCCACGCCTTGTATATATATATATACATGGATAATTTCCACAACCACACAGACAGCTCTCTAAAACAACCCACCCCCTTTTATACACACTTAATCTAAATTTTTTATTTTACTATTTTTTAAAATACACTAAATGTAGTATATGGATTACCTTGACTTAGAAGATGTAGAATCAATCTGTTATATTGAAGAAGAAAGCAACAATGTAATAATGAAGTTCTATGGATTTAGTGAATCTAAACAAGCAGAACTATTTAGCATCTTTGCTATGAAGAAACTAGACTTTGACTACATACCCAATGATGCGTATAGGAACAAGTCTATACACTAGATATGGATTTACCTAATAAGAAATATAATATTATCTATGCTGATCCACCTTGGCATTATGGAAGTAAATCAGCAATTAATAATAGTTCTGGTAAAACTATAAAACCTTTAAATAATCATTATAATACAATGACTTTAAATGAGTTAAAAGAATTACCCATAAAAAAAATAACAAAAGAAGATACTGCTTGTTTTATGTGGGTTACAGATTCACATATAGATGAAGCCTTAGAAATATTAAAGTCATGGGGTTTTAAATATAAAACCATTGCATTTAATTGGGTTAAAACAACATCAAAAGGTAACTATTGTAAAAATGTTGCACCATGGACAATGAAAAGTAGCGAGATATGTTTGCTTGGTATAAAGGGTAAAATGACAAAGTACAAACAAGTAAACAATATTGAATCACTTGTAATTGCAGAGAGAACTAAACATAGTAAAAAACCTAAAGAAATAAGAAATAGAATTGAATTGCTATTTGGCAATCTTCCAAGAATAGAATTGTTTGCTAGAGAAAAAACTGAAGGTTGGGATGTTTGGGGAAATGAAGTTTAATGGATATTAAGATTCCCTATACACCAAGGAAGCATCAAAACTTTTTACACAAGCAAATAGATAAACATAGATGGAGTGTGCTAGTCTGCCACAGGCGGTTTGGTAAAACTGTTTGCATGATCAACCACCTTATAAAATCTGCACTAATGTGTAAATTGAAGAACCCAAGATTTGCTTACATTGCACCAACCTTTAAACAAGCTAAGAGTATTGCCTGGGATTACATGAAACAGTTTACAGATAAGATCCCTTATATTAAATTTAACGAAACTGAACTTAGGGTTGATTTACCTAATGGTGCTAGGATAACATTACTAGGAGCAGAAAATTCAGATGGATTAAGAGGTATATATCTTGATGGTTGTGTTATTGATGAGTATGCTAATGTTCACAGCAAACTATTCCCAGAGATTATTAGACCAGCATTATCAGATAGAAAAGGCTACTGTGTCTTTATTGGTACACCTGCTGGAATGAACAACAACTTCTACGAACTATACCAACACGCACAAGGTGCGGAGGATTGGTTTAACTATAAGGCAAAAGCATCAGAGACTAAGATTGTAGATGAAGAAGAGTTGGTCAAGGCAAAAGAAGTAATGGGTGATAAGAAGTACAACCAGGAATTTGAATGTGATTGGATAGCTAACATTGAAGGAGCTATTTATGGAGATGTAATTGGCAAGATGGAAGATGAAAAGAAACTAACAAGAACGCCTTACGATCCTGCACTACCAGTTTCTACAGCATGGGATTTAGGGGTCTCCGACCATAGTGCTATTATATTTTACCAGCAACTTGGAACAGCAATAAACATTATTGACTACCATGAAGAGAGAGGTCAAGGATTACCTTATTACATACAGATGATTAAAGAAAAAGATTATGTCTACAAGGATCACTATGCACCACACGACATTGAAGTTACAGATTTTGGAAATGGTAAGACCAGGAGAGAGGTCGCATATCAATTAGGAATAAGATTTAAGGTAGTACCAAAAATACCCCTTGAGGATGGCATACACGCCACTACAATGACATTGCCTAGATGTTACATAGATACAGACCATTGCAAAAAGTTAATAGATGCGTTAAGACATTACCACAGGAAATATATAGATAAAGATAGAATGTTTAGATCAAAGCCTGTACACGATTGGAGTTCACACGCAGCAGATGCTATGAGGTATCTAGCGGTTGGACTACAAGAAATTAACACTAGACAAACTGCACCACAAAGTGTAGCAGAGAATGAGTATAGGATTATATAATTATGAGTTTTTTATCACCAAAGATGCCACCACTACCACCAGTTCAACCTTTGCCAGAACCACCTTCAGCAGAAGTCTCTCAAGAAGATAAAGCTAGAATTGCAGCAGAACAAGCAGCGGTAGAAAGAAAAAGAAAAGGTAGAAAATCTACTATTCTAACTTCGCCATTAGGCGTTGAAGATGAAGCAGAAACACAAAAGAAAACTTTGTTAGGATCATAATGGGATCAGTATTTAGACCTTCACCACCACCTAGACCTTCACCACCACCTAGACCTACACCAGCACCTATAGCGGTAGCACCAACTGTAGCAGAAGTTTCACAAAGTGAAGCAACAAGTGCAGATGGTTATGATTTAAGAAAAACAAAAGCAAAAGGAAGATCAGCTACAATTATGACAAGCTCTAAAGGTGTATCAGACGAAACTATAACACTAGGCAAGAAAAGTTTATTAGGACAATAATGGCTAAAACAGATTTAACTAGAGATTTATTATCAAGATTTGACAGACTAGAAGGTCAAAGACAAAATTGGGAAACGCATTGGCAAGAAGTTGCGGATTATATGCAACCAAGAAAAGCGGATGTAACCAAGACTAGAGCTAGAGGTGATAAACGAATGGAGATGATATTTGATTCTTCTCCAATACAAGCAGTAGAATTATTGGCATCATCATTACATGGTATGCTAACCAATCCTGCTACACCTTGGTTTACTTTAAGATTTAAAGAAAATGATATTGATAACGAAGATGAAGCAAAAATCTGGTTAGAATCTGCAACTGCAGCAATGTACACAGCATTTAATAGATCAAACTTTCAACAAGAAATTTTTGAATTGTACCATGACTTAATTACATTTGGTACAGCAGCAATGTTTATAGAAGAAGATGATGATGATTTAATTAAATTTTCAACAAGACATATCAATGAAGTTTATATTGCAGAGAATGATAAAGGCAGAGTAGATACAATCTTTAGAAGATTTAAAATTTCTGCTAGAGCAGCAATACAAAAGTTTGGAGATAAAGTTTCATCTGACATTCAAGGAATATTTAAAAAAGATCCTTATGCAGAAGTAGAAATTATTCACGTTGTTTATCCAAGATCAGATTTTGATCCTAAGAAAAAAGATAAAAGTAATATGCCATTTGAATCTGTGTACTTAGAATATAAAAATGCAAATGAATTATCTATGTCTGGATTCAAAGAGTTTCCTTTTGTAATTCCAAGATATTTAAAAGCATCAAACGAAATTTATGGAAGAAGTCCAGCAATGACAGCGTTGCCAGATGTTAAGATGTTAAATGAAATGTCTAAGACAACTATTAAAGCTGCACAGAAACAAGTTGACCCACCACTATTAGTTCCTGATGATGGATTTTTATTACCAGTTAGAACTGTACCAGGTGGATTAAATTTTTATAGAAGTGGTACAAGAGATAGAATTGAACCTTTAAACATTGGTGCAAATAATCCACTAGGTTTAAACATGGAAGAGCAAAGAAGAGATTCAATTAGAAATGCTTTTTATGTTAATCAACTTCAATTGCAACAAGGTCCACAAATGACAGCAACAGAAGTTGTACAAAGAAATGAAGAGAAGATGAGATTACTAGGACCTGTTCTTGGTAGACTACAATCAGAATTATTAAAACCATTAATTGATAGAGTGTTCGCTATATTACTTCGTAACAATATGTTACCAGAAGCTCCAGAGTTTTTATCTGGCAGAGATATAGAAATTGAATATGTATCACCACTTGCTAAAGCACAAAAATCTTCAGAACTACAATCTATTATGAGAGCAATCGAAATATTAGGTTCACTTGCAAACGTAGCACCAGTATTTGATTATGTTAATTTTGATAATCTTGTTAAACACTTGGCAGACATAGTTGGTATGCCACAGAAATTATTAAAATCACAAAACCAAGTAAACGCAGAAAGACAACAAGCAGCACAAGCTGCACAACAACAACAACAAATGGCTCAGATGCAACAAGTTGCACAAGCAGCAGGAGATGTAGCACCACTAGCGAAAGCGTTGCCAGAAGAAGCACAAGCTTTAGTTAATTCATAAGTGGAATAATATGGACGCAAATAAACAATTGGAACAATTAATTCAAGGACTAAAAAAAAATTACGAATACATATTCAATACAGAAGAAGGCAAACAAGTCTTAACTGATCTTGAAAAAAGATGTCATTATCATTCTACCACCAATGTAAAGGGGGATAGCCATGAGAGTGCATATATGGAAGGACAACGTAGTGTCGTTCTATTTATTAAATCAATGCTACGAAACGATAAAGAAAAAGGAAAATAATATGTCAAGCGAACAGATAACACAAGAAACTGTGCCTGTAGAAACAGCGACACCTACAGAAACAACAACACCAACAACTACTGCAGCACCTATAGCACCTGCAACACCTCCATCTTGGAAAGATTCAATTAGTGAAGATTTTAGAAATGATCCTAATATTGAAAAATTTACTGAGATAGATGCGTTAGCAAAAAGTTATATCAATGCAACTAAAATGATTGGTCAAGACAAATTAGTTATACCAACTAATAACTCAACAGAAGATCAATGGAATGAAGTATATTCTAAATTAGGTAGACCAGAATCTGCTGACAAATATTCTTTAGATGCAAAATCAGAAATTGTTGAAATGGATGAAGGTGCAATAAAATCTTTTGCCGAACAATCTTACAAACTTGGATTAAACAATAAACAAGCTCAAGGTATTTTAGAATATTATAAAAATAATATGGAAGGTACTGCACAGCAATCAAGAATTGATACTGAAACTGCTCAAACACAAGCTGAACAACAGTTAAGACAAGAGTGGGGTAGAGACTTTGAAGGTAAAGTTAAACAAGCTGGTGCATTAGCAAAAGCAAATATTGATCCAGAAGTATTAGATATGACTTTATCAAATGGTACAAGACTTGGAGACCATCCAGATATTATAAAAGGCTTTGCAAAAATTGCAGGTATGATGTCTGAAGATAAAATACTTTCAACTGAAAGTGAAAATGTTAATACAACTAAAGATATTGAATCTGAAATAAGCACTATTATGAATGATAAGAATGGACCTTATTGGAATAGACAACATCCAGATCACGATAAAATGGTACAACAAGTGTACACTTTAAGAGAAATGGCTAACGCAAAATAATATATTAAATTGCTTGTAATATAATAAAATTTATTATAAGCAATTAATAATAAGATAACTCGCAAGAACCTTATTGACCACAAAGAAAAGAATTGTAGTCTAAAAGACTTTAAATCCAAGAATTGCCTATCGTTTTGATGGAGAACCTTTCTGATTTTTAACATAACAATAACAATAATAATGGAGAGACAAATATGTCATCACAAATAACAACAGCATTTGTAGAGCAGTATTCTGCTAACATACAAATGTTATCTCAACAAATGGGATCATTATTAAGAGACAAAGTCAGAGTTGAAAGCGTTGTAGGAAAAAATGCTTTCTTTGATCAAGTTGGAAAAGTAACTGCTCAGTTAAAAACTAGCAGACATTCGGACACTCCTCAAATAGATACACCTCACTCAAGAAGAAGAGTATCTCTTGGAGATTACGAATTTGCTGATCTAATCGATCAACAAGACAAAGTACGTCTTTTAATAGACCCTACATCATCTTACGCACAAGCCGCAGCTATGGCTATGGGAAGAGCAATGGATGATGTTATTATCACAGCCGCTTTAGGAACTGCTTACACAGGTGAGACAGGTACTGGAACGGAAAGCGTTCAAACTGGTGTTGTTGCAGGCACATCTGGTTTAACTGTTGCTAAATTAATTTTAGCAAAAGATTTACTAGACAAAGCAGACGTTGACCCTTCTATACCTAGACACATTATGTGCGGTCCAGAGCAACTTGGTAATCTATTAGGTGATTCAGAAGTTACAAGCTCAGATTTCAATACCGTCAAAGCACTTGTGCAAGGCGAACTTGATACTTATCTTGGTTTTAAATTTACTGTAACAAATAGACTACCTAAATCAGGTAATGATAGAACGTGTATTGCTTACGCAGAAGATGGTCTTTTACTAGGAATCGGAAAAGATATTTCCGCAAGAATAGATGAAAGAGCAGATAAATCGTATGCTACACAAGTTTATTACTGTCAATCAATCGGTGCTACAAGAATGGAATCTGCGAAAGTTGTTCCAATTGTTGCAGTCGAAGCCTAATAGGAGATATATATGACAACTAAAAATACAGACCTTGTAGCTAACTTTGAAGCTACTCCTCAAGTTGCAAATAGTGCTGCTGAATTAGCTGGTGTTTTAAGAACAGCTCACGGTTCAGTAGAACTTGCTGCTGGAGACAGTACAGATAACGATATTGTTATGCTTGCACCTATCCCTAGTAATGCTTCTGTTCCAACTTTATTTGTTGGTTCAGACACATTCGGTGGTTCGTGTACATTCAATGTTGGTATTTATACGTCAGCTGGTGTAGAAAAAGACGAAGATGTTTTCGCAACTTCAGTAGCTGATGCTGCTGCTATGGCGGATGTTCGTTATGAAGCTGCTGATCTAAATACTGGCTCTCAAAAGCTATGGGAATTAGCTGGAGACAGCGAAGATCCAGGTGGATACTTCTATGTTGCGATTACTTTTAACGCAACTGGTGGTACTGCTGGTACTTTAAATTGGAATATTAGTTACGTAGTTAATTAATAAATAAAATTTTAGGGGGTGGAAGCAAGAGTAGAAACCCCCTAAAGTGCATGAAACAAATTAAAGATTTAAAACCTGTATTACATCTTAAAAAAGACAATTACATTTACAGGTATGTATTAGTAGACAGATTTCAAAATGATGGTAAAAATCATTATGGTTTTGACACTAAACAAGAAAAGACAGTAGAAGAAATTTTTGCGTTAAAAAAAGATAGACAAATCAGACGCAAGTATATAATAAGGAAGTAATATGGCATCAGTAGTAGGAATATGTAATGGAGCATTAAATCAACTGGGAGCTACAACAATACTTTCATTAACAGAAGATTCAAAAAACGCTAGACTTTGTAACTCAAGATACACTCAAGTTAGAGATGCTTTGTTTAGAACACACCCTTGGAATTGTTTACAAAAAAGAATAGAGTTAGCTTTAGATACCTCTGCACCAACTTGGGGTTTTAAATATTCTTATACCTTACCAGCAGATTGTTTAAGGTTACTTAGAATATTAGATTACGATACAAATTATAAAGTAGAGGGTAGAAAAATTTTAAGTAATAGTGAGACTATGAAAATATTATATGTTTCAAGAGTTACTGATCCCAATGAATATGATGAGTTATTAAGAGAAACAATATCTGCATCATTAGGTGCTGACATTGCTTTTGGAATTACATCTAATAATCAAACAGCTAAAAATATGTATGAACTGTTTAAAGATAAATTAAGAGATGCTAGATTTGTAGATTCAACTGAAGGTCAAAATGTAGAACAAGACCTAGGTATGGCAGATGTTATAGACGCAGGTACTTTTATAAACTCAAGGTTTTAATCAATGGCTAGAGTTGCAGTTGAGCTAACAAACTTTACAGGCGGTGAATTATCACCAAGACTAGATGGTAGAAATGATTTAACCAAATATTCTTCTGGTTGCTCAACATTAGAAAACTTAGTTGTATATCCACATGGAGCTGCTGCTCGTAGACCAGGTACAACATTTGTTGCAGAGGTTGCAGATAGCGATAATAAAACAAGATTAATTCCTTTTGAATTTTCAACAACACAAACTTATATGTTGGAGTTCTCAAATTTAAAAATAAGATTCTATAAAGACAATGGTTCTATTTTAGAAGGTGATAAAACTATAACAGCAATTACAAAAGCTAATCCAGGAGTAATTACTTGTAGTTCACATGGTTATTTAACTGGAGATGAAATACTTATTACTGCTATTGTTGGCATGACAGAACTTAACAATAAAAGATTTTTAGTTGTTAAAATAGATGCTAATACTTTTTCTTTAACAGATAAAGATGGTGTAGCAATTAACACTACAAGCTTTACTACTTATAGTTCAGCAGGAACTATGAACAGAGTTTATACAATTGCTTCTCCTTATACTACTGCAGAATTATTTGATATTAAATTTGCACAATCTGCTGATGTTATGTATATTACGCATCCTTCACATGAAGTTGAAAAATTATCTCGTACTGGTCATACCTCTTGGACATTAGCAGATGTTGATTTTACTAAAGGACCATTTCAAGATGCCAATATTACAACAACTACTTTAACACCAGCATCTTCAGCAGTAGGAACTGGAGTGAATGTAACAGCATCTGCGGTTACTGGAATAAATGGTGGATCAGGTTTTTTATCAACTGATGTAGGTAGACAAATTCATTTTAATGCTGGTTATGCAGTAATTACAGCTATAACAAGTACAACAGTTGTGGTGGTTACAATTACTACAGCTTTTACTGATACTAGTGCTATTGCGGATTGGTATCTTGGAGCATTTTCAGATACTACAGGACACCCTTCTTGTGTAACTTTCTTTGAACAAAGATTGGTATTTGCAGGAACAACTAATCAACCACAAAGTATTTTTTTTTCAAGGTCTGGTGATTATGAAAACATGGATGCAAACATTGGCGGAACAATAGCTGATGATGATGCGATCATTTATACTATTGCATCTAACCAAGTAAATGCCATTAGGTTTATGACATCTACTAGAACTTTAATTATAGGTACAGCAGGTGGTGAATTTACTGTATCTGGTGGTGGTACAGATAGTGCAGTTACACCAACTAACATTCTAATTAAAAAACAATCTAATCATGGTGCTGCAAACGTAGATGCTATAGCTGTAGGTAACGCCACATTATTTTTGCAACGTGCTAAAAGAAAAATTAGAGAACTAGCTTACAACTTTGATGTAGATGGATATGTTGCACCTGACATGACTATTCTTGCAGAACACGTTACTGAAGGGGGTCTAACACAAATAGCTTATCAACAAGAACCTAACCAAATTATTTATGGAGTTAGAGGAGATGGTGAGATGGTAGGTTTAACTTATCAAAGAGAACAACAAGTAACTGCTTGGCATAGACATATTTTTGGTGGTAGATTTGGTATAGCAACAATTACAGTTTCTGATTATGCAAACATTACAACTGGTAGTAAAATAATTTTATCAAAATCAGATGGTACAACTGTTACCTTTACATCAACAACAGGTACTGCTGGAACAAATGAATTTAAAACTGAAACTAGTAATAATGCTACAGCAACTAATTTAAAAACAGCTATTAATGCACACGCTGATTTTACTGCAACAGTAGCTAGTGCAGTTGTAACTGTTACTGAAACCTCACATGAATCAACAGGATATTTAACAATTAAAACTTTTGATTCAATAAGATTAACAACAGTAAATGAAGGTAAGTCTCAAATTGAAAGTGCCGCAGTTATTCCAACTGATGATACAGAGTATCAAGTATGGGTAATTGTTAAAAGAACAGTTAATGGAATTACAAGAAGATATGTTGAATACTTAAATGTATTTGACTTTGATAAAAATGATAAGACTACATTTAATTTTTTAGATAGTGCTTTAAGTTATAGTGGTGCAGCAGTTACAACTCTTTCTGGTTTAGATCACCTTGAAGGACAAGTGGTTGGAGTATTAACAGATGGTGCAACGCACCCAAATAGAACTGTTACCTCTGGTGCAATTAGTTTAGATCGTTCTGCAACAAGTGTTAAAGTAGGATTAAACTATACATCTTTATTACAAACAATGAGATTAAATGCTGGATCACAAGATGGTACATCACAAGGTAAGACTAAAAGAATATATGATATTACAGTAAGAATGTTTGAAACAATTGGTGTAGAGGTTGGATCTAATTTATCTGATATGGAAAGAATACCTTTTAGAAATTCTGCTGATTTAATGGATGAAGGTATACCACCATTTACAGGAGACAAACAGGTAGAATTTAGAGGAAATTACGAGACAGATGGGTTTATCTATGTTAGACAAACTCAACCTTTACCTTTTACAATTTTATCGTTATACCCAAGGCTAGTAACAAATGATGGATAATAAACTACATATAGTACCTTATACTTCAGAGCATGGTAATTTTATTTTATCATGTCAATTAAACCATAAATTAATGGATGAAGATGCTAAGTTTGGAGGAGACGCAATAAATTTAGTAGAAGAGAATTTAGCTTTTACAGGTACTGTTAATGACAAACCTATCTTTGCCGCAGGTATGAAAATGATTTGGGGTCAAGTTGCAGAAGGTTGGGTCATTGCTACACATGAAGTTTGGAATCATCCATTAGCAGTAGCTAAAGCAATCAAAAAAGATTTTGCTATTGTTGCTAAAAAAAATAATATTAAAAGAGTACAAACTGCTGTAAGGGTAGATTTTGATAAAGGTTTAAGATTTGCTAAATGGTTAGGTTTAGAGAATGAAGGTTTAATGAAACACTATGGCTTTGATGGTTCACATCAATACAGATATGCGAGGATTTTCTAATGGGATGGCAAGCAGCATTAGTAGCAACAGCTGTAACTTCAACAGTAGCAGCAAAACAAGCATCAGCAGCAGGTAAATATAACCAAGCTGTTCAAAATCGTAATGCTCAAGTTGCACAACAAGAAGCTGAAAGACTTGAACAACAAAAAGAATTTGATATTGCTAGATTTGACCAACAGTTTACACAATTACAGGGAGAAACTAAAACAGCTATATTAACCTCAGGTGTAGAATTATCTGGTTCTGGTTTAAATATTATGAAATATAATGCTCAACAAGCAGAAATAGAAAAAGATATTTTAGATTATAATTCTAAAGTTGCACAAGCACAAAAAATGGAAGAAGCAAACTTTGCAAGAATGAAAGGACAAGTAGCAAGAAATGAAGCCAAAGCTGCAGAAATAGGTTATTATGGTCAAGCAGGAACAAGTTTATTGAAAGCGTTTGGATAATTATGCCTAAGATACCTACATTTACAGCAAAAGGTAGACCAACAGCAGAAGTAAGTTCTATTAAATCTAATATAAAAATTGATCCTAGAAGTTCTATGGCAGCATCATTATTGCCTACTGTTAATGAAATTACAAATTATGCAATTAAAAAAAGAGATAATGAAGAAAAATTAATTGCTAAAAAAACAGTATTAGAATTAAAAGCAGAATCAGACAAAATTATTGAATCACAAAAAAATAATATTAGTGAAGAAGAATCTATTAATAATTGGAAAAATACTTTTACACCTTTAATAAAACAAAAAACATCAAGTATTAAAAATAGAAGAATTAAAAAATTAGTAGAACAATCTATTGATTTAGAAAACTCTGAAAGTATTTATCATTTAAAACAAAACTCTTTTAAAGCGTATGAAAAAGAAAGTGTTAAAGTTTATAATGAGGATGTTAATGCAGAATTAGTAAAATTTAAAACTGAAACAAACCCAAGATTAAAAAATCAATATAGAAACAATTTATATATAAAAGCTCAATTATTTAATGAAGAACACATGTTGGGATCTGATGATCTTAAAAAAAGAAAAGAAGCTATTGATAGTGTTTTATTATTAACAGATACTGATTCTTTTATTGGTACGCCTGATGCTGTAAATAAAATTAAAGAATTAGATAAAAGTGTAAATGGTGTTAAGTTTTTATCTGATGAAAATTTTAATAATTCTATTTACAATTCTTATGTACAAAAAATTGAATCTATAGCAGTTAAGGGAGATCCCAATTCTGATTATGAAGAAGCTGAAAGATTGTTAAATGAATTAGAAAATACTGAAAGATATACTGGTAGTAAAACTATTTCTGGAAAAAGAGAAAAAGCATTTGCAACACTTAAACAAAAAATTTTAACTGAAAGCATTGGACATGATACTTTTGTTAGAAAGATTGAACAAGGTAATAAATTCTATACATATCAAACAGAGCAAAAAAAATTATTAGAAGGAACTTTTTTTAACGCTTTTGATGCTTCATTTAATAAAGGTGTTAATAAAGAAAGAGCTTCAGAAGCTGGTCTTGAATATGAATCAAGGATAGATTTGTATGTACAATCTAATCCAGATGCAACTTACAATGAACAACAACAATATGCTAGAGATTTAAGATTAAATTTAGTTGATAAATATGATGATGTTACTACAGAACAAATTACAGCATTTAATTTAACAGAAAATAAATTTAATGTAGTTAGGGAAACAGCAAGTGTTTTTGAATGGTATAGTGAATATAAAAAAAATCCAAGCCTTAAAGATGCTGAAGGAAAACCTATAAGAAATACATTAGTATCACTAGCAAAATTAAATGGCTATGTGGATGAAGATGGTAAGGTTCAAGTTAATAAATTTTTTAATGATTACGTTGAAATTCTTAAATCAAGACAAGAAGGATAAGTATGGCAGATGTACAATTGTCTGAAGAAGCTCTAAGGTTTCTTGAAGAAGCTGAAAAAAGTATTAAAAAAATAGAACCAGTTAATTCTGGTTTAATTACCAATCCAGATGAAAATGATTTTAATTTTTGGAATAAAGCAGGAAGATTAACTTTATCAGCAGGTCAAGGTGTAGTTAATGCGGTAGAAGAAAGTGGTGATTTTATAGATGAAAATATTGTTTCTTTAGGGGGTTTAGCATTTGGTGATGGTGATGGTAAAACTGAATTAAAAGATTTTATACCAAAATATGTAACACCTAAAAAATGGAAAGAAGGTGCTTATTCTCAACAAAGAAATTTACCTGTGTTTCATAAACCAGAAGGTCTTGCAGAAAACTTAACTGAAGGTGCAGCAAGATTTGTTACAGGATTTGTAGGACCATCTAAAATTTTAAAAGGCGTGGGATTAGGTGGAACAATAATTAAAACAGGATTAAGAGGTATGACGGCTGGTGCTGTTGCTGATCTTACTGTTTTTGATCCTAATGAAGGTAGACTTTCAGATATGTTAGTTGAGTTTGATTCTCCTGTTTTAAATAATGCAGTTACTCAGTACCTAGCAACAGATGAAGATGATACTGAGATGGAAGGTAGATTAAAAAATGTACTTGAAGGTATGCTTATTGGTGGACCTCTTGAAATTCTTTTTGGTATCAAAGCATTTAAAAAAGCTAAAGGAACTCAAGATATGGCAAAAAAAAAACAGATATATAAAGAAACAGGTGAAGCTATTAATGATTTAAAAAAAAAGAAAAAAACTAAAAAAGTTTTAACTCAAATTGTAGAAAATAATAAAGCTATTAATACTAAAGAATATATTAAAAAAATAAACATTGGTGAAAAAGAAGCTAAGAAACAAACAGAATCTTTTATTAAAAAAATATTAAATACTAAATCATTTTTAAATTCTGCTGAAGTTTTAAAAACAATAGATGATGTATCTGAAAGATTTGATGATGTAACAAAAGATTATTTAGAAAATGATGTATTAAAAAATCAAACAGCAGAAGAATTAGCAACATTATTATCAGGAAATAAAGAAGAAGTTTTAAGAGCATTACCTAAAGAAGCTGCTACTGCAAAAAATGCTACAGTTAGAATGTTAGCATCTAAACAAGTATTACAAGAACTTGCATTTACTTTAAAAGAAACAGCAGAACAATATGTAAATAAATTTGGTAAAGATACTAAGGCTTGGACTAAACAAGCAAAAGAAGAAGTAGCCTTACAAAGTGAGATAGTTAGAAAAACAGTAGTTGCTCTTAAAGAACAAATAAGAGGTGCTGCTAGAACCACTCAAGCTGGAAGAATTAAAGTTGCTAGATCAGAAGGTAAAATTTTAGATGTAGAAAAAATGGTAGATATTATTCAAAATTTTAGAGGAGATTCTGTAACTATGGCAAACTTAATTAAAGATGCACCTTTAGAACAAGTAATTAATTCTATTGCTAAAACAAAATACCAAAGAACAGTAGAAGCATTTAACTCACTTTATATTAACTCACTATTGTCTGGTGTATTTACACAAGCAATCAACATGAAGTCTGGTATTTATGAAGCATTAATTAGACCTTTAGAACAAATGGGAGGTGGTCTTGCAAGAGCAGATTTAAGATCATTTAGATTAGGCTTTTCTCAATACAATGGAATGAGGATGCATTTTGCAGACACTATAAAAGCTACTTTCTTTGCTTTAAAACAAGGTGATGCAATACTTGACCCTCTTGCTAGAACTCAAGATAACTTAGAAATTGTAGGTGGTAAAGCAGTAAGACCTATTAGTGGTGCTAATTTAGGTTTTGATGGAGCTGCTGGTACTGCAATAGATTGGATAGGAAATGTTTTAGAATTACCATCTAGGTTGTTAATGACAGGTGATGAATTTTTAAAACAATCAAATTATAGAGGTAGGCTTTGGACTAATGCTATTGATAATACTTTGGAAAGAGGATTATCCCTTTCATCTAAAGAAGGAAAAGAAAATTTAGCAAGAATTTGGAAAGAGGGTTTTGATAAAAATGGAATGGCAAATATTAAAGATAATGTTATTAATAAAAAAACTTTAGATTATGCAAGAGAATCAACTTATACCAATTCATTAAAGGGTGGTTCTTATTTAGATTGGGGTAATAAAGTACAAACTTTTTTATTAAACTCACCAGAATTTAGATTTCTTGCACCTTTTATAAGAACACCTACTAATCTTTGGAGACATTTTGGTAATCGTTTACCTGGTTTTGGTTTACTTACAAAACAAAATAGAGACTTATGGAGAAGTGGAGATAGAAGAGCTAGAGCTGAAGTGTTAGGTAGACAAATGATAGGTATGGCTGCAACCATGTATGGTTTAGATTTAGCAACAGAAGATGTTGAAGATAAAAATGGTAAAAAATACCCTAAAATAACAGGTAATGGACCTTCTAATTTTCAAGTTAAAAAAACTTGGTTATCTATGGGGTGGCAACCTTATTCTATTGCACAAGTTAATGACAATGGAACTATAACTTACAAACAATACAACAGAATGGATCCAAGATTTTATATACTTGGAATTATTGCAGATTTAAAAGAAAATTTAACTAATATTAATGATGAACAAAAAGAAGATTTATTTAGTTCAGCAGCTTTAACTGTATTTAGAAATGCTGCTAACAAAACTTATTTAAGAGGTTTATCAGATGCTATGGAGCTTATTGCAAATCCAACTGAAAATAGTTTTTCTAAATTTTTTGGTGGAGTAGTAGGAAATGCTATACCTTATGCTTCTTTAAGAAATCAAGGTATACCAGGAATATTAGAACCAGAAACAGAATCCTACGAAACAAGAGGATTTTTAGATAGAATTATAGCAAGAACAGGATTGGGTGAAAAATTTTTAGAACCTAGAAGAGATATACTAACAGGTGAACCTATAGAAAAAACACCTAGTAGTTTATATTTAAACGCAGATGGTGTAGCATCATTTTCATTTTGGCTTCAAGGACCAAGTTTAGTAGGTAGAAAAATAGATGTTAAAGATAATCCTGTAGCATTTGAGATTGCTAGACTTAGAATACCACTTGGAGAACCACAAAAAATAAAATATAAAAAAGTTGATTTAACTAAAGAATATAACTTTACAGGTGAGCAATCTGCTTATGATTATATGATGCAAAATATAGGTAAAGTTAAAATAGAAGGTAAAACTTTAACAGAATATTTGCAAAAAACCTTTGATTCAAATAAATATAAAAATTTACAAGAAGGAGATACTAATTTTGATGGTGGTAAAGAAGTATACATAAAAAAAATATTTAAAGGTTTTAAAGATAAGGCTTATTATGAAATGCTTAAAGCATATCCTAAAGTTAAAGATGCTATAGAAGATGCTCAAATAGAAAAATACGGCTTTTATAAAAGAAAAAAAGGAGATAAAACAGAGGAAATAAATGTATTATTACCACAATAATATGGTATTGATAATTACAACATTTAATATATAGAGAATTAAAATGACAGTATCAAGCACAACAGTAAAAAATTCATACTCAGGCAATGGTAGTAACGATACTTTTGTTTACGGATTCAAAATTTTTGCAGACACAGACTTAGAAGTAATTATTAGATCAGCTACAGGAACTGAGACTATAAAAACTTTAACAACTCATTACACAGTAACTGGTGCAGGAAGTGCATCTGGTGGTAATGTGGTATTTACTGCAGGTAATATACCAACTGCAACAGAAACAGTAGTAGTTAGAAGAGAAGTGCCGCAAACCCAAGCAATAGATTATATTGCAAATGATCCATTCCCTGCGGAATCACATGAAGAGGGTTTGGATCGTGCTACCATGACGATTCAACAACTTCAAGAAGAAGTAAATCGTTCTATAAAATTATCAGCAACAAACACAATGACTTCTACAGAATTTACTGTAGGTGCAACAGATAGAGCAAATAAAATTTTAGC
>Ga0222669_1000141_pt1 | contig 24905 bp, 25 predicted proteins | sample AntAcemetagen730_FD_179848 | JGI IMG/M metagenome (GOLD analysis project Ga0222669, IMG submission 179848) | Saline water microbial communities from Ace Lake, Antarctica - #730 | ecosystem: Environmental > Aquatic > Non-marine Saline and Alkaline > Saline | place: Antarctica: Ace Lake...
TCCCTCCGCCAATTGCCCCCGCGAAAGCGTTCTCCCGATCCGGCTGCGGCCGGATTTTTCCGTTATATTCAAGGGTTATACGGGAGGGGCTGAGCACCGGCCTCGTGGCCGGGATGCCCGAAAGCGTTCTCTCCAGGCCGATATTCTCTGGACCTCTCGACTGCGCGGATTTGGTGCAAAGCCTGTAACCTATTGAAGTTGTTGGGATGGAGTCTCGCTCAACCTGAACACTTCGACGTCGGTCGCGGGTCCTTAAACGGACCGAAATCGAACTTTCTCACCCCGCATTCGACGCTTGCAAGTCCTTTCTTCCATTGAGAAATTTCCCTCCAACCGCCATGTTGCTCTTGGAGGGTGCAAAAAATGGCGGAACTGGACCTTGATACTGATAAGCTTGACGATGCCGCGCTGGCGATCCTTAGCCTGTCACTGCATGACGGAAATCGCGTTTGGAAAGGCCTCGACTGGGCCATCACTGACCGGCTTCATGCCAAAGGGTTGATCGCTGATCCTGTCGGCAAGGCAAAGTCCCTGATGTTGACCGAGGACGGGCTTGCACGCGCCGAGGCAGTCCTGGCTGCGGTGTTTGCGAAGCGACACGATGGCTCGCAAGGCACTGATCCATGAAGGAAGCGGATGAGAAACGCATCGCTGCCAGGCTGGCCAAGTTGATGGCGATGATCTGTGTGCGCAACACCGGCATTGAGGATCTTCATGCCGGGATCGTTCCGGTCACTCACACTGGCGACTTTTCCGATGTCTTTGTTACTGACGCAGACGGCCGCCGGATGGCGTGGACCGATGTCAGTCACATGGACGATGGCGCGATGCGCGCCCTGATGCGGCAGATCGTTGACCGGCTCTACACGTTCCATATGAACCGGGACGATCCGCAATATCGTGATAACCTCGATCGCTGGCTGGCGATTTCCGGAACATGGGACGATCCGAAGCTGGACAATGCCCTGCTGGCGGTGATCCGCGAGAACGAAGAACCCGACCGGCCGGTATAGTCAGGATGCCCTTGGGCCGATCAGGTGCCCCAGAAAGTCTTCTCTGCTCTACTCTGCTGGTTCAGCAACGGCAGCGTGCCTCGTGATGATGTCCTGAACTTCACCCGGCTTGAACGCCACATCCCACTCCCAGCGCCCGAAGCCCCCGGCCGCGTTGATCGCTTTGACCCATTCGTTCAATGCGTCGCGTTTGGCCTTGTTCTGCGGGCTGTCGGTCCCTTTGATCTCGAGGGCCAGAAGCTTGCCACCCGACAGACGAACGAGGAAGTCCGGGACATATCGCCGCCGAGAGCCCGCCCACATGTAATAGACTTGGAAGCCGAGATGGTCGTTTTTGGCATAGGCTTCCACGTCATCCCGGGTCTCGAAGATATTGGCCGCATGGCCCTCCCAGGATGAATCCCCGACCAGATGGCTGATGTGAGACTTGGTTGAGGGGAAGCATGGCTTGGTCGTGTACCAGGTTCGCATCTGACCGGTTGCGCCGATCGGGTTTTCCTCGTCAAAGACAGGTGTCAGGCGTTCCGTGTTCTGCTCGGTCACGTTGCTCAGAACATTCTGGACCACCAGGTCGATGTTCAGTGCGATGAGGATCCGCCGACGGAGCGGGTCGGAGTGAAACAGGGATGGGATTTCGAGGCGGTCGGATTGCAAGAACGTCTCAACGATCCTGACCAACTGCGCAGCCAGGTATTCAGGCGTCCCGGAGAAACCGTGGCTCAGTTCGGCAAACGCCTTCCGGGCGGCCTGAAAAACGAGACGCTGCAACCGGAAACCATCCGGCAGCTTTTCCAGATCGATCGCGGTGACCTTGCCCATATCTGTCGCGCCGCCGAGGGCCGGAGCAAGCTCCGCACTGATCGGTGTGCTGGCAGGGTCAAGCACCAGAGGTGGCACCTTGCCCCAGGCAACGGTCAGTTGCGGTTTCACGACGGTTTCCACACGCAAGACATTTGGCCACTTGATCTCGAGATACGCCCGTTCCGGGATAACCTCGATCTGTGTCGTCGGCTTTGGCGGCGGGGGTGCCTCACCGCCTTCTCCAGTCTCCGAGATGGAAAGCGGCACGCCGAACACGTTGACGTACTCGGGCAGGAACAGGCCGTTTTCGTCGGTGTCGTACGAAACCCGGCGCAGGCCTCGCCCAACAACCTGTTCGCACAGCAGTTGCGACGTGAATGCCCGCAAACCCATGATATGGGTCACGTTCTTGGCGTCCCATCCCTCTGACAGCATTGCCACCGAGATAACGTTTTGCAGGTCCTGGCCAGCCGCCCCACGCTTGCCGACATTGTCCACGATCTCGCGCAGCAGCTCCTCTTTTTTTAGGGACAGGAACCGCTGCTTCCGAGTTTCGGGAATGTCGGCCGCTTCGATGATTTCCTTCAGCCGCGCCTCGTAATCTTTGTCCGAAGTGGCGGTTTCGCCGATCTCGGCCTTGTCGAGGACCTTTGAGTCGACCCGGAGCGTTCGGGCAATGGCGTGCAGTTCCGGCCAGTGGGCATCACCCTTATTGAAATAGTTCTCGATGCGGGCTGCAGTTTCCGTGCGGTTGCACACCGTCAACATGACCGGAGGCGAATGATGCCCGACATCCCGCCACTGGGCTCGCGTCTCCCGCCAGTCGGCTCCGAGGAGCGTGTAGGCGTCCTGCACCAACTTCGGCAGGGCCTCGTGCGGCTCTGCCTTCGCCCGGTTGAGATCTTCGGACACCGAGGGATCACGGTAGATATGGTAGAGTTTTGACCGCAGCGTCTTGGCATCCGGCAGGGCATCGTCCCGAACCACGACGCGTGGGGTCTTCACGAGCCCGGCCTCGATCGCGTCATTCAGGCCAAAGTCCGAGATGATCCAGTCGAACAGCGCGGTGTCGGTGCTTTTCTTCCCGGTCGGTGCGAACGGCGTGGCCGAAAGATCGAAGCAGCGCTGGATGCGCCGGGTCTTGTGGATCCGATCCAACCCCTCGATCCAGCGGGTCGCCTCATCAAGGTCGATGCCCTGTTCGGCGGCCTGCTTCTTGCTGATCTTGAGCTCGGGCGGCTTGCGGTAGGCGTGGTGCGCCTCGTCGTTGATAACGATGATGTCCTTGTGCACGGCCAGCTTGCCCAGCACCCGCCGTGTGTAGGCCTCGTCGGACTCCCGGCCCTTCTTGACGACCGAGCGGTCGGTTTCCTTCAATGGCATCAGCGAATGCCAGTTCTCGATCAGCACCTCGGCCTGGTTCAGCTTTTGCCGCAAACCCTCGGACGGGCACAGGTTGAACTCGTCATAGTAGCTGCCTTCGCTTGGCAGCAGCACCTGCAGCCGTTCCTTCACTGTCAGCCCCGGCGCCACGATAAATACGGCGCGGCTGAAGTCCTTGTTGCGCTTCGGATAGGTCAGCGCATTGAGCACCTGCCAGGTGATGATCATCGCCATCACCGTGGTCTTCCCCGCACCCGTAGCCATCTTGTTGCACAGGCGCTCCCACGTTCCGCCATCGCCCGGGATCGCGATGCCCTGCTTGAAAGCCTCCGCCCCCTCGACCCACCAGATCAGCGTCTCGATAGCCTCCAACTGGCAAAAGTAGAACGGATATTGCCGCGCATCGCGGTCGTGCCAATGCTCCAGCAGCTTGCGCGTAACGATGGTCACGCCGGGCCAGCCTGCCTCGCGCCAGGCGTCGACGCGTGTGCGGATCGTGTTCACCAGATCCAGCACCTCGGTCCGCTTGGTGTTGTTGCGTGCGTCGAAGACCTCGTAGCTCGCTGGCCGCCGCTCGGGCTTGATCTCGAGCTTGCCGCCCTTGGCCTCGACCCAATGCTGCGCCGGGCAGACGAAGGGCGTGTTGATGATGAGGGACATGGGCCTACCCCTCCAGCGGCATGATCTTGAGGGACTCGATCCCGCGATCATCGACGATCTTTACCGCGATCCGTTTGTTGTCCCCGGCCTCGAAGGGCAGCGACACGGTGCCGTGGAACTGCTCCAGCAGGTCCTCGTCAAGCTCCGCCCGGATCGTCTTGCGCAGCCGGTTCCAGCCGCCCTTGGCGTCGGCCATGGGAAAGAACACCTGATGCGGCATCAGGGACCGCTGGTCGTAATCCACATCCAGCGACCACATGGCGATCTGGTTTTTGCCACCAGACACCAGATCACCCGCTTTCGGATCGAAATAGTCAAAGCCGTTCACCTCGACCTCCCACATCCCGTCCTTGCGCCGCCGCAGATCCACGTCCGGTTGGCCCATCAGCCAGAACGACTGGTTGCTGGCGCGTTTCTTCTTCAGATCCTCGGTCAGAAGGTCGGTGTTCATCTGTGCTTTGAGCAGGGTGACACCCGGCCAATTCACCTCGTCGATGTCCTTGGCGGCCTCAGGATCGAAGGTGAAGGCGCAGAACAGGATGAACTTGGGCGACGGCCGCAGGGTCTCCGCCTCGGTCAGGGCCAGTTCCACCTGGCGCTGTTCCAGGCTGGCGTGTTCGGGGCCAAAGCTGACGACGACGCGTTCGCCGGTGTCGGCAAGCGATCCGCTGGCATGGATGTGTTTCAACCCCGGCAGGGTTTCGAACTCGGCAAACCGCAGCATCGCGCCGCCCTTGCCGCGCACGCCGGTCTTCAGCAGCTCGTCGCGCCAGAGCGATTGGCGCGAGGTTTCGCCGGAGCGGGCGACCGTCTCATCCGCCTCTTGCGGTGGCACGCTGTCGTCGAGCGACAAGACGGTGGGCGCGGGCACTGCCTCGACCGAAAACGGCCCGGTGATGCGCAGGCGGGTCTTGTCGATACGGGGCTTGTCATACAGCGTTTCCTGATCGGCATGGTCGGCGATGGACTGGTCCATGCGGCGCTGCATCGCCTGCCGGGCGGTGTGGAAGGCCTCAAACGGTTGTTTGGTGGCGTCCGGCCAGTCGTCGGGCAGGTCGAACGGCACCTCCCATTCATACAAGGCGTCCCCCTTGGCGAAGTCCACCGGCTTGCCCTTGCGCACGCCCATGCTGGGTTTCAGGGGCTTTGGCAGGGTGGCCGTCAGGGCGGCGTTGAGGGTGTCGAGCGCCGCCGTGATCCTGGGGTGATCCTCGTCATAGATCGTGTCGATGTCGGGGTTGTTGGCGATGCTCTTCAGCGTGATATGCGGCACGGTTTCATAATCGAAGCCGCCGCCCAGCCCCTCATGCGGATAGCGCAGGGCGTAGTAATCGAAACTGGCGGTCATCAGCCGCTGCTTGGTCAGCGTGATCGCCACGCGGGAGGTATCGCAGGTGATCCATCGCCGCCCCCATTTCTCGGCGACAAAGGCAGTGGTGCCGGAGCCGCAGGTGGGATCGAGCACCAGATCGCCGGGGTCTGTGGTCATGAGGAGGCAGCGTTCGATGACGGAAGCGCTCGTCTGCACAACGTAGAGCAAACCAGTTCCGATTTGCATTGAGTCCCACCGATCAGAAATGGGCAGCACCGGGAAATCATCAAGGAACCGTTTGTATCTAATTGTGCTTGCACCGTCTGATACCCGGCCGGACTTGTGAAGGCGTTCCATACCATCCATCGTCGTTTTCCAGTGACTTCCCCCGCCGGAATCGAATTTCTTGCCAAAAAAGTGAAGTTTCTGTTCGTAAGTGGATTGACCAGAGCTAATTAGGCTTGTATGCTGAAAAATTCGGCCTTCTGAAATATTTGAGTCTCGATTGAGCTCAGATTTGGTGAGTCTTCGCTCTCGGCTCGTGGGAAGTTCAATTTGGTCGTAACGATCAGATGAGACGTGGCCAGGCACCCGCTCCAGATAGATTTGCCGATATTTCACTGAAGTTTTGTCAAGCGCATACCAAACAAGAAAATCGACAGTTGTTGCCAGTAGATTCCCTGCCTGACTACCTGTTTTCTGAACCTGAATAATCGAACAGAAGTTTTCGACGCCAAAGATTTCGTCCAGCATTTCCCGTACATGGTGCACATTCTCATCCGAAATTTGCACAAACACTGACCCGCTTTCGGTCAACAAGTCCCGCGCCAACAGCAGCCGGTCGCGCAGATAGGTGAGGTAGGAATGGATGCCCAACTCCCAAGTGTCGCGAAACGCTTTGATCATCTCGGGTTCCTGCGTCAGGTCCGCGTCTGACCGGTCCTTCACGTCGCGCTTGTTGGTAAAGGGCTGAAAGTTCGACCCGTATTTGATGCCATAGGGCGGGTCGATATAGATCATCTGCACCTTGCCGCCCATGCTCTCCTTGGTCAGCAGCGAGTTCATCACCAGCAGGCTGTCCCCCGCCACCAACCGGTTCGACCAGCCCTTTTCATGGTGGTAGAAATCCAGCGCCTGGCGCAGCGGCAGGTTTTCAAACGGGGCGGCGAACAGGTCCGGCTGCCGCCATTGGCTGGGCGCATCCTTGCCCTTCAGCCGTTTGGCTGCATTCGCCAGGATCGTCGCCGGATCCACCCGTTCATGGACATGGAGCGAGACGGTATCGACCTCGAACGACGTCTTCTCCGCCTTGCCCGTCCAGTTCAGATAGGGCTGCTGAAGCCGCTTGAGTTCCTTGAGCGCGTCCTTCATCCGCTGGGGATCGTCGCTGGCCAAGGCGTCGTCGATCAGCGTTTCGATCCCGCCGCGGGCCGAGTCGAAGTTCAGCACCGGGTCCAGATGCGGATCATAGGCCCAGGTCGTCTTGTCCCCGTCCGGATCGGTGCCCGCGTGGACCATGCCCACCTCGGGGTTATTCACCCGCGTCTCGCCATGCCGGTAGCTGACCACCTGCGTCGGGTCATCGGATTTGCGGGTGGTTTTCTTGCGCGTGGTGGTGGCGGGCCGGGCTTGTTTCATCTCCGGTTCCGTCAGCTCCAGATCGGCCACATCCGCCCGATAGATCGACCCGCCGCGTCCCCGGCCCTTGGCCAGCAGGCCGCCGTCCACCAGTTCATCCCGCGCGGCCGCATACTCCTCGTCCGTCAGTCCCGGCAGATGCTCACGCAAAAGCGCCATCATCGCGCCATTGCCGATGGAGGACCCGTCTTCAGGCGTCAGAGAGAGGATCAGGTCGGTCAGGCTTTGGGACATGGGCGGATCCTAGAGACTTGCGAAAAGAGCTTGTTTTCCATGAGACTATCGCGCGACTTTGGCTTTTGCACGCGCGATTCCGCCGGGACGTGCTTCTCGTGCCTTTTGACATGGTGATGTCTATTCGGAGGCGTCGGTTTATTGTTCAGACAGCCAGAGTGTTCTTTGCTCGGCCCAATTCAATGGAAATGGCTCCATCAGCTTCGCCAATGACATATGTGGGGGGTGCTGGCCCGACATAATGGTATCAACAATCTCGGGCGACAACAGCGATAGCCGCAGTATTCGTGCCATGTAGGTAAATGCGATGTTCTCAGAATGCGCCACTTCGGATATCGACGCGTACTCGCCGGACTCCAGCATCCGCTTCCAGCGGAACGCGCGCGCCAGTGCCTTGACCAACGTGTTGTCCATCTTTCGCTGGCTGGATGCCCCATCCGGTAGCTGCATCTCCTTGCGGCCGCCTCTTTTCACGAGACGAAACGGGATGTGCACGGTTACAGTGTCCGGCGCTGGCTTCGCGTGGGTCATGCCGCCGTTCCGAGATCGGCCATCATTTCCTGTGCCAGCCCGCTCAGACCGTCCACGCGGAGCCGGACTTTCAGGCCGTCGGTGCCGATGTCCACGCGTTCGACCAGCAGCGCCACGATGCGCGCCTGCTCAGCGGGAAAGAGTTCGTCCCAAAGCGGATCAAGACGGGTCAACGCGTCATGGGCGTCGGCTTCAGTGACCTCGCCATCTTTCACCCGCGCTGACTTCCAAGTCCCGGCCACGATCTCGGGCTGACGGAACACAGCGCGGAGCTGGTCGATGACGGCGGCCTCAATCTCCCCAGCGGGGACCCGTCCGACCGGGCATGATCCTGCACCGTGCTTCAAAACCGTCTGGCTGACATAATATCGGTAGAGCTTGCCACCTTTCCGGGTGTGGGTTGGCGAGAAAGCCGCGCCGTCCGGGCCATAGAGCAGCCCTTTGAGCAGCGCGGGCGTATCGGCGCGGGTGCGGGCGGCGCGCTTGCGGGGACTTTCGGTCAGAATGGCATGGACCTTGTCCCAGATCGCGCGGTCGATTATGGCGTCGTGCTCGCCGGGATAACTGTCGCCCTTGTGGACCGCCTCGCCCATGTAGGCGCGGTTGTTCAGAAGGCGGTATAGGTATTTCTTGTCGATCCGATTGCCACGGCTGGTCTGGATGCCCCGTGCCGCCAGTTCCCGCGCCAGTTCCGTGCCAGAGCCGATCTCAACGAACCGGGCGAAGATCCAGCGCACATTGGCGGCATCGGTCTCCTTGATGACCAGCTTGCGGTCTTTCACCTCGTAGCCCAGCGGCGGGACACCACCCATCCACATGCCCTTCATCCGGCTGGCGCGCACCTTGTCGCGGATACGTTCCGCTGTCACCTCACGCTCGAACTGCGCAAAGCTGAGCAGGATGTTCAGCGTCAACCGCCCCATCGACGTTGTCGTATTGAACGATTGGGTGACGGACACGAAGGTGACGCCGTTCCGGTCAAAGACCTCGACCAGCTTGGAAAAATCCATCAGCGAGCGCGACAGGCGGTCAATCTTGTACACGACGACCACGTCGACGAGCCCGTCCTCGACATCGGCCAGCAACCGTTTCAGGCCGGGGCGTTCCAGAGTGCCGCCAGAGATGCCACCGTCGTCATATTGGTCACGGACCACTACCCAGCCTTCGGACCGCTGGCTGGCAATGTAGGCTTCGCAGGACTCACGCTGGGCGTGCAGCGAGTTGAACTCCTGCTCGAGCCCTTCCTCGGAGGATTTGCGGGTGTAGACGGCGCAGCGGAGCTTTCTAACGGCAGGTTTGGTCATGTGCCCCTCCGGTGGTTTTTCAGCCCGAAAAATACCCAGCCATTCCAGCGCGTGCCGGTGATGGCCCGCGCGATGGCCGACAGCGATTTGTAAGGCCGCCCCTGCCATTCGAAGCCATCGGTGGTGACGGTGACCATCTGTTCGACGCCCTGCCACTCGCGCAGCAGCCGCGTGCCGGTGATGGGACGGTCGCGGTCGGCCCGGATGCGGCTTTTCTTGCGGTCGCCGCCATCCAACTGCTCGCCGAGGGCTTCCAGCCGCTTCACGGTTTCCGGTTTCAGGCCGCCATAGGCGAGTTCCTGGATGCGGTACGCCAACCGGCTTTCGAGATAGCGACGGTTGAACGGCGGAGGTTCGCTGTCGAACAATTCGCGCCATTGTTGCTTCAAGTCTGGCGTCGACGTGGTCTTGAGCGCGGCCAAGCGGGCGGGAATCGGATCTTGTTTGGTCATGCGTTTCTCCGGTGAGTTGGAATTGCATGACGCCATTCGTCGGCCGGATAGTGTAGGCAACTTTCTCCTGTACTGTCAGATACTTTCGCCTGATCCCGCATCCGCAGGCGAACCAACCCGAGCGCCAGCAACCCGCAAAGTTCGGCGCGGCGTTCAGCCGGTGTCATCTGGTCCGTTGGGAGTGGGTTGGGTCGTTTCATTGGAGCACCGGCAGGAGAACGTTTCGAACAGGGAAACGCTATGCGATTAGCCAGTAAAAACAATCAAAAACAAATGCTTATCTGGTTTCTGCGCACTGCTTCGAAATCATTCATAGACGGCACGAGCGAACATCTCTCCTGACGCGAGCATTCTCGGTGTTTAACAATGCCTTGAAAGCGAATCATGATCCGGACAGAGTGAACGTGTGCCTGCGCACGAGACGCCAGTCTCGCGGGAAGATTTGATGGGAGCGCATATTCCGGTTTCAAGCACCGATAAATTTGAGAGATGATTTAATGGGGCACCAGCGTCTTGGAAAAATGCCGGCATACCGCCTGTTGCCCGAAATTATTCGGTACATAGTGGACGGCGGTATTCCAACCGAGGCGGTGGCCGATCAAATTACCGAATTTGGTCGAGAAGCACTAAAATTTGCTTTGAAAGACGATGTCTTCATTGAAGCGCTCTGGTTGTTGATCCGCTTGCCTCAGGCAAGTGCGGCCAAAGATGCATCAAGGGCACTGGCTGAAATCGGCATCAACGGCGCCAAGCCCGCGTCGGTCTCTGACCTCCTCTTTCAATATGACAGTGCCGTGGAGCGGGTTCAACGTCGGATCCACCAGGGGAATACAGACCTCGGCGAAATCGCTCGTCGCGCTGGCCTTTCGGCGTTGGCAGAGGGCATGCAGTCGAACCTTCCATCTCTTTGGAGCCCCGGCGCGGACGACGTTCGGGCTTCGCTCGCCAGTTTGAGGGGAACTAAAAAATTCGCCGCATTGGCCCAAAGCTTTTACGCCAACTTTGTCGAGCGAGTGATCCATTACTACGTAGATCGAAACCTCCACAACATGATCGGTCCGGGTCGCATTGCGCGCTCCGTCCATGACATCGAGACGTTTGACGGTGCAGTCCGTCGGCATTGCAATGAGTCAGCCCTCATCATGCGAACATTTGCCCGGGACTGGCTGGGAAAGAACCACTATCGCGACGGCAAGGCGATTTCACGAGCGGATACGCGGGCTTTTTCTTCGCACGCAGTTGAGAAAATCAGGACCGAACTCGCATTGCGGAAAGGTAAGGCGTGAAGCAGCATCTGATCGAATGCGGTGTAACCGCCGCCTCCTGCAAGGAGGCGATCACCATGAACGTCCATGGTCCGAGCAAGAACGTGAACCTCCGCATCGACTACATTAGCAGAACGATGCTCTCGAACCTGCCCGACCTGCTGATCGATCTGCTCGAGGTCGCTGCATATGTCTATTGCGCCGATCAGCGCCTGGTCCGTGGATCGGAACAGCTTTCGAAATTCGGCGAAAATTGGCGCAGGAGCCTCAGGTTCTCGATCCCGGTACGGGAACTGGAGGTCTGGCAGGACCCTGAGGTTCAGGATGCGCTGATCGACACGTTGGGATTTCTTTCCGACGACAGTTATACATTTGATTTTCGGCAGGCTGAGACGCCGGTTCAGCCCAAGGAGCTGTATTTTCAAGATCTTATCGACCCCGCGGACGAACACGACGAGGTAGCACTATTCTCAGGCGGCGTGGACTCGTTCGCCGGTGCCGTGACTGATCTGGTGGCCAACGGTCGGTCGCTCACGCTGGTTGGACATTACTCGTCGACTAAGGTCAGGTCCGTTCAGGAAGGCCTTATTGCCGAGCTCAAGCGCAAGGGATTTGACCGGCGCCTTTCCTATGTTCCTGTTTGGGTCAGCAACGAAGGCGTTCGCGCACGCGAATTCACCCAGCGAACTCGCTCTTTCCTGTTCGCATGCTTAGGCTTCGTTGTAGCCAGAATGTCCGGCAAGGACAGCTTCAGTTTCTATGAAAACGGGGTGGTCAGCATCAATTTGCCGCTGGCGGGCGACGTTGTTGGTGGCCGAGCGACGCGTACTACCCACCCGAAAGTCCTGCGCGGGCTTGAGCACCTCTTTTCACTGCTCCTAGATCGTCAGATCCAGATCCACACACCGCTACAATGGCTGACTAAGACGGAAGTGACTGAGAAGATCGCGGCGGCAGGGATGGTCGATTTGCTCAGTCAGACCGTCAGTTGTACCCGGCCCAGGAAATGGACCGAAGGCCAAAAGCACTGTGGTGTGTGCTCGCAGTGTATCGACAGACGTTTTGGAATCCTCGCGGCCGGGTTGGGCGAACATGAGCCGCCAGCTCGCTATATGCACGACTTGCTTCTCGACGATCGGAGCGGCGGGGACGACTTGCGCATGGCGCTGGCTTACGTGTCATTATTCAAGAGGATCTCGACGACCACGAAGGCGAGGTTCCTGGTGGACTTCCCAGAGATCGTTTCTGCGGTCGGCCACTTCCCGGGCGTGCCGACTGCCGAGGCGGGGGATCGCCTCTTCGATCTGTTTCAGCGTCACGCGAATTCCGTTGAGGATGTGATTTCGTCGGCGCTCAGGGAATACAGCACCGCCCTGTTCAGAAACGAGCTGCCGGCGGCGTCGCTGCTCGTTGCGTGCAACAACCGAGGTCACGTCGAAGTTGCACCGCCCTCAACCTACGACGCCGACATGAAGGCATTCATGGATCGGCTCTCGGTGGCTCCCCTTGAATTTGCATTCGACGATGATCAGGAGCGCGTGTATTTCAAGGGCGCGATGGCGCTAGAGGGTGCGAATTTCAAACTGGTCGCCGCTTTGATCGAGGCCTTCAGAACTGCCAAGAAGCGACGGTCCGAGGTTCCGTATCGTTCGGCACCGGACCTGGCGCAGTGCCTCGGCATTTCCGATCAGTCGATGCGTCAGCAGCTGAGGCGGTTGCGTGAGGCCATCGAACCTTTGAACGTGTCGTTGGGTATCCCGATGGATCAAGATTCGTTCATTCAGACCAAGGAGCGTGCGGGCTATCGAATCAACCCGCAGTGCTGTGAGATCTCGGTCGCGGATATTACGGGCAGCATTTCATCGGCCAGTACCGACTGAAGCGTCGGAGTCACACGCTTCGACGCGTCACGTCACAGAAGCTTTGAAGCAGCCCCGGTTTCTCGGGGCTTTTTCATTGTCCGACGTCACAAGAAAAATCCTTCTTGATCATATCAAACCAAGTCTAACCCGTTGAAAATGCTTGTATGTCCCGGTGCTTCGGCGCTGCGGGATGTACCGAAGCGCAATTCAACGGAGACCTGCATGTCACTGAAGCATCTGAACCAGATCGATCTCGCTGATCGCTGGAACATCTCGCATCGCACGCTCGAGCGGTGGCGTTGGACCGGTGAGGGTCCACGCTTCGTCAAGCTCGGTGGGCGCGTCGTTTATCGGCTCGAAGACGTCGAGGCGTTCGAGTGTGACCAAGTTCGCTCAAGCACTTCGAAAAAGCCCGCTTCGAAATCGGCGTGGCAGGTCATGCATCCGCCGACCCCGATGTCCCGATCCACTCGCACGAGCGGCTTTTCCTAGTTGAATGGCCATGGACGGTCGCAGCCCGCAGCAATGGATAATCCCATGAAACAACACGACTCTGTTCATACGGCGGCTCTCGTCAGGATCCCCGGCTTCTATCGCCGCTGGGAATTGCCGGAAATCCTGAAAAACCAACGTGCTTATCGGATCGAGAACGCCGGTTCCCATCAGGACGGAACGCCTCTCGTCGCGATCTATGCCGATACGGCAGCGGTCAGTCTCGACGGGCTGCCGAGCGCCCCGAACAAGAACGCTGAAACGGTCTCGGGCCCGTCTGGGACGATGTCGCTGCGGCCTGAGTAGAGGGGAAAGGAGGAGATCATGTTCATGGAAACCACACCCTTCATCACGGTCCGCGCCAGCCGACCGCTTTCCGAGATCGAGTTCTGCGCCTGGGTGGCGCAGGCCGTTCCCGGCGATCGGCTGGAATACCATCGCGGCTTTCTGGTGCTCGATAGCTTCCCGGGGCTTTCCAAGCTTGGGGACAACGAGCGCAATGAACTGCGCCTGTTGGGAACACGGGCGTTTTGGTCAGAGGCCCAAGGCCTCGTCCACCTCGTCCAGGAACGCCTCGGTCCGGACCTGTTTTCTTATCTCGCTATCGCGCGCCCCAAGACGCGCAGTTCAGCCGATGCCGTCACGCAACTGGCTGCCGTGGCCGCCTGACCCATCCCCCAAAAAAGGAACCCCCTATGAATTACCCAGAAAACACCCCGAGCGTGGACGACATGCTCAACATGCCGACCGGTGAGTTGGCGCAGATGCCGGTGGAACTGCTGGCGAGCCTGCAGGCCGAACTGGCGCATGCAGCCAAGCAGATGCGCATCGCGACCGCGCGGTTCCGCACCGCTCTCGAGGTGCGCTACGCCACCCGCGCCGCTGAGGCGCGCCGGGCCTGCGGCAAGGATACCGGCACCGTGCGCCTTACGGATGGCGATTATACCATCGTGGCCGATCTGCCGAAACGCGTTGACTGGGATCAGGACAAACTCACGGCGTTGGTCGCGCGGATCCGCGCTGCCGATGACGACCCTGCGCAATATGTCGACATTGCGATCAAGGTGCCCGAGCGCAAGTACGGCGCCTGGCCTGATGCCATTCGGAAAGACTTTGAACCTGCGCGGACCGTTCGGCCCGGCATGCTGAAGGTCGAGATCGAGCCGAGTGAGGCATCGGAATGATAGCGCAAAAATCATCGAACCGCCTGTCCCAGATCAGCCCGGAAAATGGCTTTTCTCATTCAGACGCTCCCAACAATTCAATTCCCTCCAGAAAGACCAATCTCATGAACAACAGCGAAATGTTGCTCGAAACCCTGAAGCGTATTCCCGGGCTTTTCCGTCGCTGGGAACTCACCGGGGTCCTCGAGCCGCAGGGTCATTACCGGATCGAAGATGCCGGCACGCATGCCGATGGCACGCCGTTACTCGCCGTTTATACCAGCGGCCGGGTTGGCGAGACCACCGACGTCGACAATGTCACCTATGACGCGCCCTCCAGCGACGATCCGCGCTCCATCATCCCGGATGGATTGCTTCCGAAACGGTTGGTGTCGCGGCTTCCTTTGATCATCGAAGTTGACGTCGCCGATGATGACGAGCCGAAGATGGTGTCCCTGTTCAGCCCGCAAGGGGCGACCTTGGCGGACCTTTATCTCGCGATCAAGACCGAGCGCGACATTTGTCAGTCAGCGAGCGAGACTGAGCAGGCCTTGTCGGTCCTACTGGATCGCCTGCTGGCGCGTGGAGCCACCCCCGAGACCCATGTCGGCGCTGCTCTGGGAATGATTGCCTCCACAGGCACAGTGGAGCGCGGCCAATGACAGCGCTCAGCCCCATTCCACAGACGATCGAGGGTCTTCCCGGCCTGATTGATCACGCAGCGACAATGCTGGCAGGTGCCAAGACCGCGGCAGAAGTGCTCGAGGCCCGCGAGGCCGCCGGTTTTGTTTATGACACCGCGAAACGCGCAGCCCGGTTGGGCCGGGCCAAAGCCGCGCATGACGACCTGGTTGCGGCGGCGCATCGCGCGCAGGCCCATGCACTGGAGATCGAGGCAGCCGCAAAGCGACGGCTCGCCGATGAATATGACGGTGCACAGGCAGATGGTGACGTTGGACGCCAAGGTGCCAGGACTGACCTCGTTCGCGATGTGAACGAAGTTGTCGCAAGTGCCGCCGACCTTGGACTGAACCGACGCGAGATCCACGAAGCACGTCTGCTCCGAGATGCCGAGGCCGCTGATCCCGGCATCATCCGTCGCACCCTCGACGAAAAGCTTGAGCGTGGCGAAGAACCGAACCGGGCAGCGCTGCGCAAGATGGTGGTCGATGCCGCCGTGCGAGGCATGCGCCCTCAGCGCAAACCCAGTCGTCGGAACCCGCTTTATGTCCCGCCGACGCCACAACAGGCTGCCTGGCAGCATGTCACCGGCACGTTCCGCGCCTTCGCTGAATGGGCCTCGGACGACAATCTCGAGTTGGCTCGGGACGGTTTGCACGAGGCCAGCGACAGCCAGTTTCACCATCTCGATGCCGCCGCCATCGCTGCGGGGTCGAAAGCTTTCACCAAAATCAAGGAGTGGTTCGATGCTTGACAGTCAGTCAGCGGCCTTTGGCGAACGTGTCTGGGAGGTGGCATCCCAGCTTGGCAACAATGCCCCAAAAATAGCCGACGATATCATGGGCGCGGCGTTCCCGTTGACCTGTTCGCAGGCACGGGCGGAAGGCGCGATGCGCATGTTGCGCACCGGGATCATTTCCGAAGTGAAACGTATCCTGCGAAACCGTCATGACGTTTTGAACCAGACGGATTTCGCCGACCGATGCGACGCGTTTGCGCCGCTTGTCAGTGACCTGCGCTCGAAATCCTACTTCGTTGAAAGCGCCGAGGAATATGTCGCGGTCCCGGGCCTTATCGAAGACCCGGAACTGCTGAACGATGCTCGACGCTTCATGCGGCGTAAGGGGCGTGAATGCCTCGCCGAGGCCGACCGGCTTGATGCGCTTTACATTGCCGTGACTGGTGACGCGAGTGCCGCTGATATGAACGGCGAGGTGCTGTCATGACCGGCGCGCTCCCCATTATCACCGCCGACCAGCGCATGGCTGAGCCGCGCGGCATCAAAGGCGTCATCTTCGGGCCCTCGGGCATCGGCAAAACCAGTCTGCTTTGGACGCTGTTGAACTCGACCACGCTGTTTTTCGATCTGGAAGCGGGTGATCTCGCGATCGAGGGGCTGGCCATCGACGCCATCCGCCCACGGACCTGGACGGAATGCCGGGATTTTGCCGTGTTCATCGGCGGGCCCAACCCGGCACTGCGCGCGGATCAGCCCTACAGTCAGGCGCACTTTGAGGCGGTCTGCGCTAAGTACGGCGACCCGGCGATGCTGGCCAAATATGACACGGTGTTCATCGACTCCATCACCGTGGCAGGGCGGCTCTGCTTTGGCTGGTGCAAGGGTCAGCCCGAGGCGCTGTCAGAAAAGACGGGCAAGCCGGATGTGCGCGGTGCCTATGGCTTGCACGGGCGCGAGATGATCGCTTGGCTCACACATCTTCAGCACACCCGCGGCAAAAACATCTGGTTTGTCGGCATCCTCGATCAGAAGCTCGATGACTTCAACCGTAAGGTGTTCTCGCCGCAGATCGACGGCTCCAAGACCGGGTTGGAGCTGCCCGGGATCGTCGATCAGGTCATCACCATGACTGATATTGCAGGCGGGGACGGCGCGCCTCAGCGCGGATTTGTCTGTCACACGCTCAATCCCTGGGGTTTCCCGGCCAAGGATCGGTCTGGGCGTCTCGACATGGTCGAACCTCCGCATCTTGGAAGGCTGATGGACAAGATCCGGGGCCCGCTCATCCCCGCAGACCGTCGCCTGACCTTTGAGGCCCCGCAGCTGCCGACACCGCCAGCGGCGCAGGCCACCACCCCCTCCAATGACACCCCCAACTGAAAGGACTTCACCCATGTCTCTCTGGAACGATTTCAACGACGCCCAATCAAACAGCAATGTCATCCCCAAGGGCACGCTGGCCAAGGTGCGCCTGACGCTGCGCCCCGGCGGGTTTGATGATCCCACCCAAGGTTGGACCGGCGGTTATGCCAAACGGGGCAGCACAGGGTCTGTCTATCTTGATGCCGAATATACGGTGCTTGAAGGGCCCTATGCCAAGCGCAAGATCTGGTCGCTGATCGGGCTGTACAGCCCCAATGGTCCGAACTGGGCCAACATGGGCCGCAGCCTTGTGCGGGGCATTCTCAATTCGTCGCGTGGCATCTCGGACAAGGACAATTCCCCCGAGGCTCAGGCTCGCCGCCGGATCAACGGGTTCGCTGACCTCGATGGTCTGGAATTTATCGCCCGGATCGACGTTGGACAGGACACCAACGGCGAGGACAAGAACGAGATCAAGAGCGCGGTTATGCCCGATCATCGCGATTACCCGCAGGTGATGGGCCATGTCGCGGCACAGGGCATGGCAGCACAGATGCAGCCCCAGCCCCCCGCATCGGGGGCACAGTATCAGGCACCGGCCACATCTGCGCCTGTGCAAGGCCATCCGGCCCCGGCGTCACAGCCACAATCGCAGCAGACGCCCGCGCAGCAAGCGCCCGCCGCACCAAGCTTCTCGGGTCGTCCGAGCTGGGCTGAGTGAGGGGCCAGAGCCATGCGATTGCGTCCCCGCCAGAAACTCTTCGTCGAGCGCAGCCTGTCTGCGCTCGGCACCCGCGACAACACACTCGGCATCGCGCCGACTGGAGCGGGCAAGACGATCATGCTGTCGGCGGTCACTGGTGAGGTGATCGGCGACAGCGCCGCCAAAGCATGCGTGCTGGCGCATCGAGACGAGTTGACAGCGCAGAACCGCGACAAGTTTGGCCGGGTCAATGCCGCCATCACCACCTCGGTGGTGGATGCCACCAGCAAATCCTGGGGCGGCCAGGTGACGTTCGCCATGGTGCCGACACTGGCGCGCGAGCGCAATCTGGACGCAATGCCGAAGCTGGACCTGCTGGTGATCGATGAGGCCCATCACGCCGTGGCCGACAGCTATCGCCGCATCATTGACCGCGTCCGTGATGCCAACCCCGACGCCCGGATCTTCGGCGTCACCGCCACACCGAACCGCGGCGACAAGAAGGGTCTGCGCGCTGTCTTTGACAATGTTGCCGATCAGGTGCGCTTGGGCGAGTTGATCGCATCAGGTCACCTCGTGCCGCCGCGCACCTTTGTCATCGATGTGGGTGTGCAGGACAAGCTCAGGGCGGTGCGCAAGACCGTGTCGGACTTTGACATGTCTGAGGTGGCCGAAATCATGGACCGCGCGCCGATCACCGAGGAAGTTGTGCGCAACTGGCAGGAGAAGGCCGCTGATCGGCCCACGGTCGTCTTCTGCTCCACCGTGGCCCATGCCGCCCATGTCGCCGAGGCCTTCAATGCCGCGGGAATTCCGACCGGTCTGATCCATGGCGATCTGCCCGGCGAGGAACGCCGCAATATCCTGACTGCCTTCGCCAAGGGCGAAATCCGCGTCATCACAAACGTGGCGGTGCTCACGGAAGGCTGGGACCACCCGCCCACGTCCTGCGTCGTGCTGCTGCGGCCCAGTTCTTACAAGTCCACCATGATCCAGATGGTCGGGCGCGGCCTGCGCACCGTGGATCCCGCCGAGCACCCGGGCGTGGTCAAGACCGATTGCGTGGTGCTGGATTTTGGCACCTCGAGCCTGACCCACGGCACGCTGGAGCAGGACGTCGATCTGGAGGGCAAGAACACCAGCGGCGAAGCCCCCTCGAAAACCTGCCCGGCGTGCCAGGCCGATATTCCTCTGGCATCGCGCGAATGCCCGATTTGCGGTGAGCTGTTGGTCGAGGATGAGGGTGAAACCCTTGAGGGAGCCCTCGGCGGAGCTCTTTCCGGGTTCGTTATGACCGAGATTGATCTGCTCAAGCGCTCCAGTTTCGAATGGGTCGATCTCTTCGGCACCGAGGATGCGCTTCTGGCGACGGGCTTTTCAGCATGGGGCGGGATCTTCTGGCTCGATGGCCTCTGGTACAGCATTGGCGGCGCACGGGGTGTGCAGCCGCAGCTGCTGGGGATCGGCGAGCGCAGCGTCTGTCTCGCGCAGGCTGATGATTGGCTCAACGACCACGAGACTGACGAAAGCGCCTTCAAGACGCGCGCCTGGCTGAACCAGCCCGCCACGGAAAAGCAGCTGCAATATCTCTCACCCGCCGCGCGCAGCGATTTTGGCCTGACCCGCTACAAGGCCTCGGCGCTGATGACCTTCGGGTTCAACAAGCGCGCCATTCGCGGGTTGATCACCAGCGCGGCCCCAACCGCGCGGGAGGCCGCATGAGCCATGTCGCGCAAATCCCATCCCCGCCCACAGAGGCTGCGGATCGCCCGAGCTTTGATCGCCTGTGGCATCCGCGCGGCACGCTCTGCGCCGCCTGCACCTCCCGCACCCGCGGCTTCGGTTGGTTCGATCCGAATAGGCCGCGCGGCAAACGCACATACCGCTGGTTCTGCTCAATGCAGTGCCAGGCAGCCTTCACACGAAAAGCCAGGAAAGGACTGAACATGGCAGAGATAACCGAAGAAGAGCACATGGCGATCTTGGGCAGCCTCAAGCCCGTAGCGCGCCAGATGGAGAAATACGGCTGGAACACGCGCCTTTGCGATCTCACCGAAGTCCAGGTTCTTTGGTTGATTGAGATCGCCGTGACCGAATTCCGTGAAGCCATGGTCGAGATCGCCAGCCAATCGGAGGTACCCTTCTGATGCTGGATTACAATCACAAAGCCAGCTTCGCCGAGTGCGTCAACGAGACCATTGATGCAGCTCTGACCGCTGAAAACGCCACCCGCACGCCCCGTGATTACCTTGGTGGCTCGCGGCTTGGCCACGCCTGCGAACGCGCCCTGCAGTTCGAGTTCACACACACGCCCAAGGACGAGGGGCAGGACTTCTCCGGCCAGCTGCTGCGCATCTTCGCCATTGGGCACGAGCTGGAAGACCTCGCCATCCGCTGGCTGCGCGGCGCGGGGTTCGAGATCTATACGCAGAGAGGTAATCGTCCTGACGGTGGCCAGTTCGGGTTCTCTGTCGCGGGCGGGCGCATTCGCGGTCATGTCGATGGCATCTTTGCCGCCGGGCCGGAAGGCTTCGGCCTCGCCGTCCCCGCACTCTGGGAATGCAAAACCATGAACGCCAAGAACTGGCGCGCCTGCGTCAAGGATGGCGTCACCAAATCCAAGCCTGTCTATGCCGCCCAGATCGCCGTCTACCAAGCCTACATGGAAGCAAGCGTGCCGGGCATCAGCGCTGCCCCCGCCGTGTTCACCGCCATCAACAAGGACACGGCAGAGATGCACCACGAGCTGGTGCCTTTCGACGCCGATCTCGCGCAGCGCATGTCCGACCGCGGCGTTCGGATCCTGCAGGCCACTGACGCAGGTGACTTGCTGCCGCGCGTCGCCGCCAATCGCGACTTTTTCGAATGCCGGTTCTGCTCCTGGGCAGAGCGGTGTTGGGGGCTGCCGACATGACGGATGCCCCAAACGATCCACCCGACACCCCAAACGACACGGAGGATGCCACCATGAGCACCAATCACGACGACCCTCAAACCCCATCGGATGACCCATCCTCTGAGACGCCCAAGGAAAATCTCGTCCATTTCAACCCGTGGCGGGACTTCAACGATGCCGCGCCACAGATCGATGTGTTCGGCGATGAGCCGGACCCTGAGCAGATCGCCCAGTTCATGGAGGTGGTGTTCGGCTATTGCGACAGCCTGATCCCGGTCCGCAGCTTCATCGACAAGGGGCAGGGCTTTGATGGCCGCCCGCATAACATCTGGATCAATGCTGGTGAAAATGTCACCGACAAGATGACCACCTTCGCCAATTGGGCCGCGCGCGAAGGTGCTGCCGTCTATGTCATCCCCGGTACTGTTGCCGAGCAAGGACAGGCCAAGGCAGCGGATATTCAGCAGATGCAGGCTGTGGTCGTCGATATCGACACCGGCGACATTGCCGCCAAGCGGGCGCATCTCGAACGTCATCTCGGCCCACCCACGATGGTGGTCGAGAGCGGCGGTGTGACGCCAGACGGCCAGCACAAGGCGCATGTCTGGTGGAAACTGACCGAGCCTGCCGAGGGCAGCGACATCGCGCGCGTGACCCGTATCCGCGGTGACATTGCCGCCAAGGTCGGTGGCGATATGCATTTCCGCTCAGCGCATCAGCCCATCCGCGTGGCAGGCTCGGTCTATTACAAGAACAGCCTCAAGACCCAAGTGCGCATCGTCACGCTGAACGCAGATCTCGAGCGCGATCTGGGCGAGTTCACCGAAGCTGTCACCGATATGCCGCCGGCACCGGGCGTGTCGCTGCAGCCGGACTTCGCCACGCCCGACAAGCCTGCCGTCGATGAGGTGCTGGTCACCCCGGTGCGCGAAAGCGCGCAAGACGACTGGTCGCGCTTTGAGGGGGCTTCGGCCGCCATCGGGTATTTCATCCGCATGGTCCATGAGGGCCGGATGTCGAAAGACGAGGGCTGGGAGGGCATCTGCGGCTACAACGCCGCAATGCTGCGGCCCCAGTGGTCGGTGGAGCGCCTCAAGCGCGAGTCCGAACGGCTCTGGGCCCGCCATGTTGAAAAGTATGGACCGCCGCTCATCCGCTTAGATAGCGCCGCGCCTGCGCCGAATGAGATGCCCGCCTTCACGCTTGGCGCGCTGCTGGACGATGACAGCCCGATGCCCGCCGACATCATCGCACCGCGCGTTCTGACGCCGGGTGGGCTGCTGGTGCTGGGTGGCGCACCCAAGGTTGGCAAGAGCGATCTGCTGATCTCCTGGCTGGTGCACATGGCCGCGGGCGTGCCGTTTCTCGGCTTCACACCGCCGCGACCGTTGCGCGTGTTCTACCTGCAGGCCGAAATCCAGTACCACTATCTGCGCGAGCGCATGAAGCAGATCTCCCTGCCGAAAGAGGTCCTGACCGGTGCGAGGGACAATCTGGTGGCCACGCCAAAGCTGAACCTTCTGCTTGATATCGAGGGCAGCGTCCGTGTCGCACAGGCTATCCGGCGAGCATTCCCGGCCGATCCGGTCGACATCATTTGCATCGACCCGATCCGCAACCTCTTTGACGGCGGGCCTGACGGCGGCGGTGAAAATGACAACACCGCGATGATGTTTTTCCTGAAGGACCGGGTCGAGGTTCTACGCGATCACATTAACCCCGACTGCGGCGTGATCCTCGCGCACCATACCAAGAAACTCAGCAAGCAGCAGGTCAAGGATGACCCGTTTCTGGCCCTGTCAGGAGCTAGCGCTCTGCGCGGCTTCTACACCTCTGGCCTGATCCTGCACCGGCCTGATGAAGAAAGCCCACAGCGCAAACTGGAGATCGAGCTGCGCAACGGGCCGGCGCTGGCGGCCAAACTGATCGACAAGGTCAAGGGGGAATGGACCGAGATCAACCCGATGAACGAGCGGTTGGTGCGCAAGGATGTTGGGGCCAAGCACGATGCGGAACGTGTGCGTAAAGGCGACGTGATCATCCAGATGATCGCCGAGCAGGCAGCGCGCGGCAAGATGTTCACGCCGACCCAGTTCGCCGCGAAGTTCGAGAACAAGGGCAGTCTTGGCGGAAAAACAAGCATTGTCGAGCGGCTGCGTGTTCTCGCTACCAAGGGCCATGTCAAATATCTGCAGGGTGAGAAGGCTGCAGAAATCGGCCTCAAGATGAACCAGTCGAAATACGGGTTCCTGTGCGTCAGGGAGATGCTTCTGAAAACTGAAGACGACAGGATCGATGCCGATACCGGGGAAGTGTCTCCCATCTTCATCAAAGTGCAGCCGAGTCATTTCATGTGCGAGGAAACCGGGGGGCTCCTACCGGTCGAAAACTCCGAAATCTGGGTCGACCAGGACGGGGGTGCAGAATGAGAATTGTCCTCCAAACAGGTCTGTTTCAAATTCCGGATCGTCCGGATTTTGGCCAAAAACCGGTGCGGATTTTGAACGAACGGTTTCTGAGTTTTGGAAATCCACCATTAAATTCAATGGCTTGCGTCAAAACTCAAAAACCGGATTGCCCTCGAGGAAAAACGATTCTGGGTTTTGATTATTTCCATTCAATAACAATAAGTTACGCCAAAACTCAAAAACCGGTTTTTCCCCCCCCTAAAGGGGAAGGTGTCCTCCCCGCTAAAGGCGGGGAAGACACTTCCTTCCCCTGGGCTCGACTTGGGCTGCGAAGTTGGTGTGCACAAGAAATCCCCGAAACACATTCATCCGACGACGGCGGCCGGTACCGCCAAGCATCAACCGCCGTCGTCTTCCACCCGAACAGCCAACCAGAAGAGGAGACCACTCATGGCTGATACGACTCTCGCCGACGCCAATCTCGGCGCAACCCCGAAAACGCCCATGCCGCCTGCACAGGGCCCACGCACGATCCTCGCGCTTGACCTCGGCACCACCACCGGCTGGGCCATCCGCGGCTTTGACGGCCTGATCACCAGCGGCACCGTCAGCTTCAAGCCAAGCCGATACGACGGTGGCGGCATGCGCTATCTGCGCTTTACCAACTGGCTGACCGAGATCGACCGGCTCAGCGGTCCGATCGAGGCGATCTATTTCGAAGAAGTGCGTCGACACGTGGGAACCGACGCAGCCCATGTCTTTGGGGGTCTGCTGGCTGTTCTGACCAGCTGGGGCGAGTTGCGCGGTGTGCCGTACCAGGGCGTGCCGGTTGGCACCATCAAGAAATTCCTGACGGGCCAGGGCAACGCCAACAAACCGGCCATGATCGCCGCCGCACAAGCCCGCGGCTTCAGCCCGGTCGATGACAACGAGGCCGACGCGATCGCAATCCTGCTCTGGGCCATCGAGACGCAGGGAGGGCTGGGCTGATGGGCATGCGGTTCACCCCCAAGGGTTACGGCGGCGATCGCCGTGAGCCCGAACAGGTCAAGCGCGATGGCTGGCAGGAACAGCACATGCTGGCGGTCTCGCTCGATGATCACCGGCTGACCTGGCCAGAGCGCGAACTGATCCGCCAGCTTGGCGAAAAGCTGTACGGCAAGCTGCCCGCGGTGCGGGAGGTGCGCAATGGCCGATGATTGGACCCGCGCCATGGTAGCTGACAGGCTGGACCTCGCGGCAGACGTCATGCGCAGCCTGCCGCCGGTACGCCCACAGGGCTATGTCAGCGCCTGGCCCGAATACGTGCATGGCTTCGCTGACCAAGTCGAACAGGAGCCGAAGATGCGTCGACCTCTGCCCTCGCCACGGATGATCACGCAAGCCGATGAGGCGATGGTGTGGCTGCGGTGGGTCGACAAGGACATCGGCCAGATCCTTTGGGCGCGCGCCAACCGCAAGCCGTGGAAACGGATTACCTGGCACCATGGTATCAGTCGTGCGACAGCACACCGCCGGTTTGAGTACGGACTTGCCGTGATTGTCTGGAAGCTCAACGGTCGGCGTGTGCCGCGCAAACGGTCGATGGAGTATGTTCTCCAGCGCACCGCTTGAGTGATCGGGGCGGCGGGGAACGCCACCGCCCTGTCAACCCTTCTCGTGCGAGTGAGACACTTTTTGGTGAGACACTTTAAGCTGTGACAGATCCAGATCGAGAGGCTATAAAAACGATAAGATGATCGTCGTGTGGCTAAGAGAGCAGGTCGGTTTGAACGGTTTTGTAGGGTAGTAAATGGTAACCGATTGTTGGAAAAAACTGTCTCTGGTCGATTTTGTGAGACATGTAAGCCATTGATATTGAACGGTTCCTTCCTGTTGCTAACCGTATACGGGGGGGCTGGGCGCGACGCTTTCCCAGTGACGCCATGAAAAACACCCGTTTCGTTTCGCTTTGCATGCAAACCCAATAAACACTGGGCCTAAGGGCGCGTAAAACCACTTTGAAA